>ERZ772805.17-NODE-17-length-178864-cov-11.993910_pt1 | contig 178864 bp, 144 predicted proteins | sample MGYA00511344_ERZ772805 | MGnify/ENA primary metagenome ERZ772805 (study PRJEB29015, sample SAMEA2737730) | human gut metagenome | biome: human gut; feature: human-associated habitat; material: faeces | place: China | collected 2012 ...
TTGCATGTGTTAAGCACGCCGCCAGCGTTCATCCTGAGCCAGGATCAAACTCTCACATAAAAGTTTAAATCCGGTTAGTTTTGAACTAACTAGCTTTAATAGTTTCCTTATACTGTGTTTAAGGATTCATTCAATTGCTTGAATGATGTTCACAAAAGATGTATACTTAATTCTAATGAATCATTGTACTCATCTCGAAATTCTAAAAAGAATTTTCAAGGTTGTCTTTCTGTTCAGTTATCAAAGTTCAGTTCTTAAAGAACCCTGTATTCATCAGTGTTTCTTTAAGTTTTTGTCGCTGCCGTATCGCGGCGACTTGATTATAATATCACCACACCCTACATATGTCAACAACTTTTTTCAACTTTTTTTGATTTTTTTGATTTTTTTCGTTTTACAACGGCATAACATCCGTCAGAAGCCGCATAAATACTGGGTTTGTTAGTTCTTTTCATTTTTGAGATTTTTCACGATTTTTTGTGCTTTTCGCATCATTTCACCTATATTTCATATAAAAACGCCTCATAAAAACATCTAAATTTCATTCAAAAAATTTTAAAAGATGGTGTCAGTCAGCACCAATACCAGTACAATCTTCCAACACCATCTTTATATTTATATTATGAAGCATAACTTATTCCGGATTCTGCCACTCCTGTTTTTTACTTATTATGTCCATCCTGCGTGCATACAATGTTCCAGCGATTATGCAGCACATTATTATCACTGCCATAATAAGAAGTCCAAGCCACATATTGTAACCCCCCGGACTATACATTCCACTTCTAAGTGCCATACAATATATAGATATAACAAGCGGATTATCAGAAAATGCCCCTACAACAAGAAACGATACAACTATAATATATGCGATTGTAGGTGAAACGATAAGTCCCACAGCAATCTGGATAATGCCAAAGGTTATAGTCATTACAAGGCTCATAACCATCATACTTGCCATAAGTCCTGTCAGATTAGGATTATCAATAATAAGCTGCTTATCCATATGAAGAAGTGAATAGCAGACCTCTTTCGTTGGTACAAACGAAAAACTACCCGTACATATACCTGCTATAACAATAACAGCATACAATACTGCATAACACATACATGAGGTTAAAACACACCATATACACTTACTAAGCCACCATTTAATACGGTTTCCAGTTCTTATAAGTATATCCTTACCATACCCATATAGATCTTTTATGACATAATTGCCTATAATATAAGCTATAAATACGTTAGGAAGTATATATACAGATGATATGTCAACATTATTTTTAGCACCCGTATCAAACTTCTTAACACCATCAAACATCCACATAACCATATCACCACATGTATATGTATCTATATGCCTGTTTGCCCCGCACAGCATTATAAATTGTACAATACAGGCTATATATATCACACAAAGCAACGCATATTTCTTCCACTGCTGTATTATCCCCTCTCTTATATCATACTTTATCTGCAACATAAACATATGCATATATTTCACACCTCCCACTTACCAAAGTATATTTAAACCGCTGTTAATCCCTATCATACATCACGACCCCAGAAATTCTTTCTTCTTAAATCTAACTAACACATTTACAAGAGCAAACACTATAATAGCAGCCAGCAACGGATATATAATATTAGTGCTTATACTTAGCCCCTTCTTATAAGTTTCACTTGATATATAGTATTTTGCAAATATAAGACTCTTATGCTTATCTGCCTTATCAACTGTTATTAATGCTATCGATGCCAGATATCCTGCCCATTCCTTGTTTGTACCCCACCATACTCCGAGCATAACAATACCAGTGGCAAGAAATGTTTCAAAGGTTTCCACTATGTATGATATAAGAAGTAATACAAATGAAGGCTGTTCCTCACATATCCTGCCACTCCATGCCACACAGCGGCTGTTTAACTCATTCCAGTTATAAAACCTATCCGTGAACACCAGTCCTGCTATTGTTGTCAATACGAATACATATAATGTAAAAAATACTGTTAAAATAAGTAAGTCAACAACACTTCTTTTCCACACATTACTCACACTGCCTTCGCGGATAACCTGCATTGGTCTTTGATTATACCTTTCTACAAATAATATATAGAAAAGTACAAATGGCACACAGAATGTTGACACAACATGCAGCACCCCTACCAGATATATATCATACATACAAGGTACCGCCCCTCCAGACATAAGATTACCCCTTAAGCTAATCACAGCAGCAATTGTCATAACCGACAGTATTATAGCCGTAAATCTAACTTCATTTATTCTTAATAAATCCACTAACCTTTTCATAAGCACCTGCCTCCGTTCTGACTATATCTCATCCACATCCTCTACATTTACAAACATCACATTATATAATAAACAACCCCCTGTATGTTAATCTAAAGTCCTTTTATATCTTCAAGCAGCACTGCCTTATGAACGGGATACTCATGAAAATCTAAATACATATCTGACTTGTTAAGCATCCATCTTCTATCAGTACGCAGAACACCATCTCCAAGTATAAAACAGATAACTACTTCCTTCTCCTCATCTGCCTTAATCTTAACATTACTTATTCCGCTCTCTGTTATTATTTCACCCTGATTAACATAGCCTAATGGATATGCTTTTATTGCATGTGAATTAAGTTTCTTTTCAACATCATATTCCTCACCAGATGTATTATTAATTTCAAGCTTAGTTATAAAATACTGGATATCCTGCCTTTCATCTTCATAATCATTAATTCCGTATTGACTATATGCCTCATCCTTAGATACTAACTCAACTGAATTAACCTTAACCATAACATTACTATCACTTATCCACTCATTTACCGCATATATTTCTTCCTTTGGTTTTGGAAATCTTCTATTAACATCTATATATCCAATAACCCAGCAACCTAATACAACAAATAACAGAACTATTATAATTACTGCTTTTATCTTTCTTTTCTTATCAGAGGACATCATCTTTCACTCCTCTCCTTATATACACAACTATATCAAAAAATAAGATGACTAATATAAATACAAGATAACTCTGCCAAAGATTTACAGCAATCTGGTCAATTCTGAAAAGTCTCCACGGAGCTGTAAATCTCAATATTTTGGTCGGAAACCACCTTGCAACAGCATTAAGGAATTCACATAGCACACTAGGAAACAATAATACTATAAATACATTATTGACATACATAGATATAACAAGTGATACTGTAGCTAATAACCCTGCACATATAAATTGTAGTATAAAATACATTATAAAATATATATATGGGTGGGAATATAATATATAAGACCACATTCCATTACCATTGCATGTTGTTTCTCCATTAATAATCATAAACGATGGCAGCACTGCTGCTGAAGCAAAGACATTTAAAGCTAGTGGAAAAACTGCTGCCGTTCCTCCTGTTGTAAATACTGCTATAAACTTTGCTATAAGATAATTAATTTTTTTTGTCCGTGAATAATAGTTTTTAACTATTCCCTTTTTATTATCTGTATAATAAGTTATCGCATATGGAATAGTCGCAAGAATTGGTATCAATCTTACAAATAATGTATAATACGCTCCATCGCCCATAATTATACTATTAGCAAATGCATTAGCAGGCACCTGCAAAGTATTAGATTTAATCCAGTATATAGGGTTAATTGCTGCCGGAATTACCTCTCTGCAGAACTGTATTCCAACTATAATTATGCCTATTATAATAGATAACTTAAAGGACATACTTCTAAAAGCTCTTTCTAATTCTATTTTTACCATCTGTTTCATATCTTTTCACTTCCCATACAATAAACAAACGTTATATATTTTCCATAAGACTATCTCACTTTACATCAAGCTTAAGCAAAGCCTTATTACCTTCAAACCCTTTATTCTTCTGTGCTCCTTCAGATAAGTCTGAATATCTTGTTGTCATATACAGACTGTCTATAGGTAACTCTTCTGATACAAAATCTTTGAAATAATTTTTTCTTTCTTCTTTATCATATTTATAATAATATTGATTAATTAACTCTGTATTAATAAATCCTATAAGTGTTATCTCCCTGCTTTCGTGCGGTTGTAAAGTTACTTTATTTATTCCATGAATATCCCATGCATCCGGACAATCTAACACGTCTAATTCACATAATATCCTATATGACAGATTTGCCTCACTTTGCTTTATACAGCATATTTTTAAATTAGTGGCACAGAACTCGCTGACCTCATCCATTTCATTTACAATATTGGTCTTAATAAATATTGCATTTTGTTCCAGACCTTGTCTATCCAGATTAACTTTCCCTTCTTCATCTATGTTATTATTATTATCAACATTTAGATAATAATTTTCTAATTTCTTATAGGATGACTCCGTAGTCAATTGTTTCAAATCATTAAAATCTTTTGTAAGAACAGCTTCATCAACTCTGAAAGTAAGCGACCTCTTGCTAAGAGAAACTGTATATGCTTCCCCCTGTGGTATTAATTCCGGTTTCTCACTGGAATTCCAATTAATATACGTTTCATTATGCACATACCAGTCCGATGCTGTATCAAAGTTTCCATTTTTCGATGTTTGCATTTCTTCTTTTGATGTACTTTCTGTCATATTATATAAGTCATCAACACTCTTTTTTTCACATCCAGCCAATAACAGCATTGATATACCCAATCCCAATGCCAGTCCATATTTTTTTACTTGTTTTCTTAACATAGCAGACTATATTCTCCCTCCACATTACTTATCAAGAAATATAACAGCTATACCATAATGTATAGCTGTTATATTAGATTAGTTGTTACAATTTATTACATCATCGTTATATAGAATTCCACCGGCGAATTACTATGTAATGCATTATAGCACATTAATTTTACGATATTTTGCAAATGTAAAAAGTTGTATCTGTTGATGTAATATTTTGCAAGTTTGTTATTATCTTAACAATATTATGGTGAAATTATTGTTTTCTTTTCTCATTCCGGTATATTTTTACCTAAAGTCCTTTTATATCTTCAAGTTTCCACGGAGCTGTAATTCCTCAATCATAAATACTTTAATACCTCTTACTACAACACAGCTTTAATAACAAACATTCTCATCAGAAACCTTCTATATTATCAAGCATAATCATTTTATGAATTGGATAATTAGATAACGTCATATATATTTGAGACTTATGCATCATCCATCTTCTATCCTCTCTGATACTTCCATCACTTATTATAAATGCGAATATAACTTCCTGTTGTTCATCCTTTTTAAGCATTTTCTTTACATTATTATCTTCCCTGTGCACACGCTCTCCTATATTGTGATATCCCAATGGATATATATCCATTGCTATATTTCCATAAAATTCTTTGGCCAGATTAATTTCATTGTCGCTTTTATTCAACACCTCTATGCTTAATATGAAATAATGTGTACTTGTGTCTTTAATCGGTTCTATACCGTATAAATCATATGCTTTCTCCTGATCCATATATTGAGCTGAATTCACACGGATATTAATATTTCCATCATCTACCCATTCATTCATATTGTATGTCTCAGACTTTGCCTTGGGAAATCTCGTATTAATATCTATATATCCAGCAAGCCATATAATTACAATCAATACTGCTGCAACAATTATAACTGTCTTTTTTGTCTTCTTTACTTTCTTTATCTTATTCGCCTTATTATCATCAGAGTACATCATCCTTTACTCCTCTCCACACATACACAACCAGATCCATAACTAATATGGTGCATATAAATATGACATACGTCTGCCAGTATTTAACAGCAAGCTGATCTATCCTGAACAGCCGCCATGGTGCTAACGCTTTTAGTTTTCTTGTAGGCAGCCATCCTGCAGTAGCATTCATGAATTCGCATAATACAGATGGAAACAATAATACAATAAACGCATTATTAACATATTTTGATATAAGCAGTGAAACTGTGGCAATAAGTCCGGCACATATAAACTGCAATATAAAACTCAGAATATAATATATATAAGGATGCGAATAAAGTATATATGACCACATACCGTTAGCATTGCAGCTGATAATATAATCAAGAGCTATAAAAGATGGAAGTACTGCTGATGTTGCCATAAGATTAACCATAAGTGGTATTATTGCTGTCATTCCACCTGTAATAAATACAGCCATCCATTTAGCCAGTAAATAATTGATTTTATTGGTTCGGGAATAATAATTATGTACTATACCTTTCTTATTATCTGTATAATATGTTACTGCATAAGGTATTACCGCAAGTAACGGAATCAATCTTACAAAAAGTGTATAATACCATCCATCTCCCATCGCTATCCATGTCTGATGTACACATACAGGTATTGCAAGTTTATCTTTCATAGGTAATAGTATCTCAGACACCGCTGGAATAACCTTTTGTATATACTGTATTATTGATATTAGCATTCCAATCATAAGAGAAAGCCAGAAACCAGAACTTCTAAAAGCCCTTTCCAACTCTATTTTCAACATCTGTTTCATTTTATTATCACTCCATCTGTTATTTTGTAAAATTCTGCCAAGGAATTCAAAGCATTCCATATATAAATTATGATTTATCTTAAATGTCAACATTTTTTTTAGACTGCCATCGCTGATTGACTTATATTCATCGCCTTAAGCTATTAATAATGTTTTATCATCCTGTGTACATTGCAGATATCCTTCACTGATTACTTTATTTTCTTTAGCTGATGTCTGCTGTTCATAAAGAAGAGAATTCTGATTGCATATTATTTAACATTGACACTCTTTCTATCACAAGCAGCTATAAACAACATCGATAATACGCATACGATAATTACATATTTTTTCATCATTATTCCACTCATATTAATAACCTATTGAATCCGGACTCCACACAATAACCCTGTAATAATTTTCCCTGATAACTTTTTACTTATCATCTGTTGTACCTCCAAGTATTTAATATTTTTATAGCACCCCGTCGACGAATTACTATGTATCAGATTATATCATATTAATTTATCAATAATTTCCAAATGTAAAAAGTTGTATTGTTTGATGTAACTTTTTGCAGGTTTGTGAATTAGTTAACATTATTTTACATATTTTTATACCGTTTATGCTATATATATTTTATAATATTCAATTCACTTGTTATAAATAATATTTCTTATTGTAATTTTTATGCCGCAGTTGTTTCAAATATAATAATTCTAGATATTTAATATATCATTAAGTACTATTACTTATTTTCATAAAATTAAACAAAAAAATTGCAGAATCTATTTTCACAATAAATTCCACAATCTCAAATGCTATATTGCTATCTTTTCTGAAATCGGTGTTTTCCTATACAGCCTACATATTTTTTCCCATCTTATAATTTCAGTTAATCACAACATAATTGTCAAAATGATATATCACATTATCAACATCTGATATGGCAGCCATTTCATGCACAACTGCCATATCAAATACTGCTACAGATACTATAAATTATACTGTACCCTTATTTAATTATATAGAATCTGGCTCTAATAATCAAAATATCATACATCATCGCCGCTCATCAAATCAGCAGTTATAAATATAATACAAACATCTATTGCATCAGATCAAGCTTTAATAATGCCTTATTTAATTCAAATCCTTTCTTATTTCCATTACTATACATTCCATCAAATTGTGTTGTAATATATATACTATCAAAAGGCACTTCCTCAAGAACAACATCCTTAAACAATATATTATTGTCTGCACCTTTATAAGATGTATATTCATTCATCCATTCATTGGAAACAAAACGAATATCAATAATTTCTTTGCTTTCATGTGGCTGTAATGTTATTATATTGCTTTTTTTCTTATTTTCATAATTATTTTGCAATATAAAGTCATTAAATCCCTCTACTCTTCTATATTGAAATGTAGAATCCGCATCTTTTATAGAATAAAGGGTCAGACTAGTTGTATAAAAGTTCTGTTCAAAATCGTTTTCGTTAGTTATACTCATGTCTATAATAACTATCTTCTGCGCAATTCCCTTTCTTGTATTAACTTCCCCATCCGCACAGATTTCATTATTATCATCAATGTTCAATATATAATCTAACGCTGCATTATACATATTCTCATCAGTCATATCTTTCAAGGTATTAAAATTATCTGTTAACAAACTCTGATTTATCTTAAATGTCAACATTTTTTTCCGACTGCCATTGCTGATTGCAGTATATTCATCGCCTTGAGCTATTAATAACGGTTTATCATCCTGTGTACATTGCACATATCCTTCACTGATTACTTTGTTTTCTTTAGCTGATGTCTGCTGTTCATAAGAAGAGGATTCTGATTGCATACTATATATATCATTAACATTCTTTCTATCACAAGCAGCTGTAAACAACATCGATAATACGCATACGATAATTACATATTTTTTCAGCATTATTCCACCCATATTAATAACCCTGTAATAATTTTCCCTGATAACTTTTTACTTATCATCTGTTGTACCTCCAAGTATTTAATATTTTTATAGCACCCCGTCGACGAATTACTATGTATCATATTATATCACATTAATTTATCAATATTTTACAAATGTAAAAAGTTGTATTGTTTGATGTAACTTTTTGTAAGTTTGTGAACTTATTAACATTGTTGTATGTAATTTCTATATTATATGTCATGCATGTATTTTAAAAGTATTTATATTCTTTGTTATCAAATAATTTTTCTTACTGTGATTTTTATATAACATTATTAAAAATAGCAATTATAGATATTTAATATATTGCCAAATACCATCACCTATTTTCATGATGAGTATTCTTATATAATTATGTTTTAAAAAAATTGCAGAATTTATTCACACAATAAATTCTGCAATCTTAAGCACCATATATTTTATAAACTATAAATCGTGTTAAAAACTATAATACAACGTACAATACATAAGAAATTCACCACTCAATTATTTTCGCTGACATAAACTCTTTATTTATATCATTACATGTCTATAGTAACCTTTGTCTGATATACATTCTCAGAAACATTTTCCTTATATGTACCACCATATTTCTTCACAAGCCGACGCACATTGTTAACACCACGCCCATGGTCTATATAGTATGAAACTGGCTTTTTCTCATTATTTCTCATATAGTTATTCTCTATTATTATTATTAGTCTTCCTATACTTTCAGATATGGTTATATGTATATAAGCACCTTCTTTGATATCACGTACTGCCTTAATACTGTTATCAAGAAGATTACCTATTATTACTCCGATATCTCCCATGTCTATTTCAATATTCTCTGACACATCTGCCTGACATTCAAGCTGTATGTTATCATCAAGATTGTTAAGCTTATATGTCAGTATGTTGTTTATCAGAAGATTATTACAATATATCTTCCCTTTAACATTATCCACACTTCCTATCATACTATCCAGATAATCAAGTGCTGCTGTAGTGTCATTATCTGCTATGGCCACTCTCAGCGCATTAAGTCTGTTCTTGATATCATGCCTTATATTCCTTAATTCTTCCTGTCCTGACCTTATATTGTCATATACTTTAATATTAGTTTCCCGTTCTCTTTCCAGCATGATAAGTTCATAACTATATCTGTTGTTCTGCTCTATCATGTTAATTATTATGGTCATGACATTGGATAACAACCATAATGCTATTATCAGCATTATTATACTATGTCTTGTTTCTGGATATGCATAACCTATTCTGCTGGATATTATCATAACAATCGTCAGTGACAATGACACCAGTGCTATAGCTATCCCCGCAGTCTTCCCATAGTTTATCTCCACATATCTTTCATATATATTGATGATTATGGAAAGTAATATCTTTATGATTATTATAGTGAGCATCTCACTGTTCATATCTGACATATGCTTATCTTCTATACGTACCAGCGAATATGTTTCCATACAGAATCTTACTATTACACATATCGATGCTGATGTACTTATATGATATATCGCATTGGTTATAATCAGGCATATGTTCTGACTCTTCATATATACGATAACCAATATGCAGATTGGGATTATATACAGGTAATATCTGTTATTCAACAGGAAATCAAGATAACTTACTGTATCTGCCACAGCTGCTGCAATAATACCTATATACTGTATATATGCATATTCTGTTGCTGCTATATGCAGTTTCTTTAGATATTCCATGTATATAATGATATCTAATATACTGGCTAATATACTTAGCATATATATGTTAGATGTTGTCATTCTACCACATTCTCCTGCTTCTTCCTCTTGCTGATGTTATATACTGTGCATAATCAGTCATGAAATCATTGTATCTGCCACGCCCAAGGTTCAGCTGTATCTCTTCTCCCCCTATTCTCTTTCTGCACCACACTGATGATTTATCTACACGGCTTATATATCTATAGTTAACTATACATCCACTCCTCGTCCTTCCGAATATAAGCATTGGCAGTTCTTTATATACATCATTAATCTTTCCGTAGAATGTATATTCGTTATCTGTTGTAACAACTTTAATAACTCTCTTTGCTGATTCCATATACACAATGTCATCATAGTATACACTCATTGTCTGTCTGTTACAGCTAAATACCAGTTTTTCTTCCGCAGCATACATTATCTGTTCAAGCTGTGTCACTATCTTATCTACCTTATCTTCTGTGACCGGCTTGACTATATAATTAAATGCATGCACATCGAAAGCTGCTGACATATAATCTGTATGGCTTGTTGTGAATATTATTACGGAATTAATATCATATCCTTTAATATACCTTGCAAGTTCAACTCCATTATCATTTCCAAGTTCTATATCAAGAAAATATGCATCATATTTAGCATTCTCAAGACCCCGTTTCATATCTTCTGCACTAAGATATACATCTATGGAATTCTCATAACTGGCTATTTCAAATCTTTTCTTTAGCATCTTTTCAAGTGCTCCTGCCTGGAGACTATCGTCTTCACATATAGCTATCTTCATCTGAAAGATTATCCTTTCCGTTCGTTAATGGCGCAGAAAAAAGAAAATGTCTGCTTCGCAGCCGCTTTCTTTTCTTTTGCGCTCATTATATCACGATTCGTAGCTTTGCTACTCGCCGCTGCTATCGCAGCTATCGTGATCGTCATTCGCCGTTCGCCAGAAATCTGCAAGCAGCTTTCTGGCTCTCTTGCGCTCATTATATCATAATCCCACTACTTTCGCCGTGCAAGTTCAAGAAAGTTTTGCTTTCTACAGTATCATCTTGATTATTAGGTTGTTGTTGTATACAAACTCAAGAAAACTGTTGGCATGTATCTGTGCAAGCAGATCCGCTGCCCATGAACTGTTTCCTGCTGCTGTAACAACAGCGAATGCAAGCCATACTATTATAAGTCCCTCTATAAGACCTGCTGCCATACCACCTAATCTGTCTGCCTGATGTATGACTGGAAGTCTGCTTATAAGTCCTGTGACTGATGTAAGCAGCTTAAGTATGACGAATAATGCTATGAATACTATACAGTAGCTGACAGCATTCACTATAATACGTGTCATCTGTTCTGCAAATATTCTTGAGGCAATATCTTTAAGTGTATGTGATGCCGAATCACCCATGGTTTTATCCAGTCCACTAACTGCTGCCGCTGATATACTCTTTGTCAGACTCTCCGGAAGATTCATACGTTTGCTTATAGCCCCGACTTTTTCCTCAATATTATCTATATATGTTGTTATGCCTGACTCTATAAGCTCATTATCATCATTACCATAACTCTTGCCATCTCTTGATACATTTTCATATATGCTTTTTTCTATCTTGTCATCCCATGTTGTATTGTTCCTTATGTATTCGCTAAGAACCGGTGATGCAACTGTTGTGACTGCTATAGTTATTACCATAGCTGCAAGTGAAACTGCTATCCTTATAACACCCTTCCTCATTCCTGCTAATGCAAATATGCATAAAACTGCCAATACTGCTATTAATACCATACTATCCATTCTCCGTTTCTTTACTTAAGCTTTATATTCTGTATATACTTTGCACTTATAAGCACATACTCACCTCTTGTACCTATCGGTATAACCTTGCTTGCCGGCATATCAAAGCTCATATTGGCTATATTTTTGCCACTCAGATTATATATAGACAATGCAGTTGAGTTATTCATAACAACACTTTTCTTATCAAATGATATGTTCTCAACCTGTGTTCCAAACTCAGCCTCACATACCTTTCCACCTGATGTATTGTATACAAGCATTTTATAAAGTTCACCTGACCCCGAGTTATCTACTATCACTCCTATATAATCCTCTGAGAAAAATACCCTGCTTATTGCACTGTCTATACTTATTTCTTTCTCAAGGCTTGGATATTCTTTTATCTTATATATGCTGATAACATTCTCCCCTACCGCTACTGCTATGTTGTTACTTAAAAACTGTACATCTCCTACAAGTGTGTCATTGTAATGATTGAAACCACCAACCACACGCTCTGTTTCATTCTGTCCGACTTCCGAGAAGTTGTAGAACACAACATTAGTCTTAATATCTTCACCACTCACATATACATATGATGCTATAAGCTTGGCTGCATCGTTGGATATACTCACATCAAGCGGATATCCATCACCTGACACTGTTGTTTTAATACTATATATCTTAGTACCTTCCTTAGAGTACATATTTATATAATTAGCCTCGTTGTCTTCAAGAACAGCCACCACAGCACCGTTGGCAGCCACTTCTATCTGGGATATGACAAGTGAAGTATCTATCTTTCCAAGAAGTCCTGACTTGTTAAAAACATATACTGTATTTCCATTGATATCGCCTACAGCCACACATTCCTCACACATCTTTACCTGTGGCTTCTGCATGGAATATGTCTGGTTCCATATAGCCTTTCCCTTATCTGTATAGTATGATACACCATCATTACTATACTTGATATATCCTCCCTGGTAGGCTATATATTGTGAAGTTGCCGTATCTTCCCTGTTTATTGAACCAGTAACACTATAAGATGTATATGAATAACCATCTAGAAGATGCATAGCAAGCACAACTGCTCCTGCTATAAGTGCTATAACAAGTACTATAAGCAGTCCCATCCTTATCCTGTGTCTTACTATTCTTTGTCTTATTTCCTCATAATCAGCTTCTTTAGTTACCGCTGCCTGTCCTATGTTTCTGTCATCATAGTTATTTATATTATTTCCTATACTGCTGTCTGTATTTAACTTGATCACTTTTCTTACAGGAGCCTTCTTATCTCCTGTGAATCTTGAACCACCTGATATTATGTCAGCCATTATTCATCCCTCATTCTGCCATTTTCTGATATAGTTTAGTATCATTTTAATTATACATAATACCCATAAATATTCAAGAAAGTTTGTCTTAATGTTACTATCATAACAGCTTGTTTTTCTATCTTTATTGTCGTTCTTTATTGTCGTTCTTTATTGTTGTTTTTAGCTTTAATTATTCTGGCAGTTTTATCTGCTGTCCTATATACAACATATCACTGTCATCAAGTCCGTTATACTGCATAACCTCCTGATATTTGGTTGTTGTCCCATAATACCGCTTACATATACCCATAAGTGTATCACCCTGCTTTACTGTATACATGCTGTAACTGTCAGTCTTAACACTACTGACTGATGCATCTGTTTCTGATTCTGATATTGCCTGTGTAGTTTCAGAGGCTGCTTTATTATCTGACTCAGTTTCCCTCTCTGTTTTATCTGATGTACTGTTTTCCTCCAAAGGATACACATCTCCAGACAGTCTGTTTACCTTTATAGCGTTACCATCAACACTTATATCCCCGGATGCTTCGGAATCATGAACACCATTGTCATCTCCATCCTGTCCACCACGTTCATTTCCCTCAAGCTGATTCATAAGATTATCAACCGACTGATTCAGCCTTCTCATTTTCTCGTAGTTATTCATAAGATTAATCCCTATCACTATTATGACAACTACAAGGAAAGCACTTACACCATACATAAAGCTGCCACTTTTTCTTTGTTCCTTTAGTTCTTCCTTTTCACGTATCACATTTCGTATATTCCTTATAACCCGGTCATCTGATGCATCCTCACACGATTTTTTTTCGCTTCGTTCAAGCATATATTCCTGCATCTCGTAGTTACGCTCATAAAAACATACATATCCTTTCTGTCTTTTTAATGTTCCATTCTCATACAGATAAAAATGCTCTTCTTTTTCTACTGTATCAACAAGATATAGTGTCTTCATATTCCCTGCAAAATTATCAAGATGCAGTTTTTTAAGTCTTGCCATGCGTTCATCCGTCACCTCTGGCATTACTGCAAACCATCCTACTACTGAAAGATCCGGGAAATATTTTTCCGTATCTGAATATATTTTATTCCATATATTTTCATTGAAATATATACCTGTATCTGATGTATCACCTAATGCTGCCTTTATAACACCTTTTACAAATACGCACCTTTCATTTCCTTCTTTGGCAAGCTCGCCTAAAAGAACACCAGCCTGTTCTTCCTGAGGACTGTTATATGCAATAGAGTTAATATATGTAAACGCGTAATCCTCTATGTATATCTTCTTATCTGAGCTGACATCACCTATCTGCTTGATATTCTTAGGTCTTCTTATACATGTGTTATTATCTTTAGGATTCTCTTCTGATTTATCTGAATCATCTTTGTTACATATTATCTCTATCATATCCTCCTCCATTCTGCTTTTACATATAAGTCACACTTGTAACATATCCTAAGCATCATTTATATTAAACTGTCAGGATATAAAAGCATTTTGCTCCTGACTGATGTATCCACCCCATCTAAACAGGGATGTCCACTTATAATGCTTGAATAATATCATTAAACAGTTGTGAATTTTATCAGAAAATGTCGGAGAAAATATATTTTTAAATATAGGAATATTTTTTATGATTTTGAATAAAATGATTATGTTTATGATTGATAAATTTATTATTATGAAATGAGGATTATTATGCACTATTATTACGATTCTACCAGTAACGATGCAGCTTTGCTATTAAGCGAAAAGCTAAAGTACATAATAAAGACTTCTAAAGATTCCCGGCAGGAAACTATCATTCTATGTGTAGGAAGTGACCGTTCCACGGGTGACAGCCTTGGACCTATAGTAGGGTACAAGCTTAAAAAACATATGCAGTGTAACTTCTATGTCTATGGCGACCTTACGCATCCTGTCCATGCCGCCAATCTGTCAAAATATATTGAATGCATCAACCAGACATTCATCAACCCTTATATTATTGCGGTTGATGCATCACTAGGACGCAAAGACCATGTTGGACTTATAACTCTTGGAGCCGGTCCACTCAGGCCAGGTCTTGGAGTTAAAAAAAAGCTGCCTGAGGTGGGAAATGTCCACATCACTGGTATCGTAAACGAATCCAGTAATGAAAGCCACTCCACACTCCAGACAACCCGTCTATGTGTTATTATGCAGATTGCAGATGTCATTACAAGTGCATTCGGAATGCTTCAATCAGATTAATCTCTTAATGCTGGTTTTTATATTCCGCGATTGCCTGTGCTATCGTTGTACAGGCCCCACTCTTCATGATATTACAAAGCTCCGCAAGCTTTTCTTTATCTACAAACTCCTTGCCAATATAAGCTTCATAATTGGATGATATATATATACGCTGCTGCTTTACAAGATCATCAAGCTTTGTATATTCATCCTTTTTCTTAGTAAGCTCTCTGTTCATAAGCTCGAGCTTATCAACATATCTGCCTTGTATTTCCTCAAGAATGTCAGGTTTTACTGTCTCTTCAAACTCCTTAAGAGCCCCCTGTTTTTCATTCTCTGTTTTTTCTATGCTGTCATGAAGATCATTAATCTTATGATCAAAGCTTTCAAGACCATATATTGCATCATTATCGTCCTTCTTTATAGAATGACGGATTTTCTTAATGATCTTTTTGTTATTCCTTATTCTGTACTTAGTATCCCTTGCCGCTATTATAGTATTGTAATGCGGCATAATAAGATTAATGTATACACATCTGCTTATGATAAGAAAAAGCAAAGCAATCACTGCTGTATAAACAACGGAAACCCATACTGGTACAAAAGGAAGCACATAAAGTACCGCCGGAATACCACCACACATTATAAGCATGAAAAGTATATATACCAATACATCCTTTAGCTTTCTTGACAAAAACAATGCAAGGAAAAATGTATTATTCGTAATCTTTGAAATATTTTCCTGTATAAAGGCTCGCTCTATCTGTGATGCGAGTTCTTTATTCTCCTGCCTTAAGGAAGCTGTTTCTGTCTGGATACGCTCCTTCATTCCCTGCTGCTTTGCTTTATCTCTGTCTGCCTGCACCTGCTTTATCTTATCTTTATCGCAGTCTATCGCCTTATCATATCCTGCACAGATAGCATCAGTACTTTCCTTAATTCTGGCTGATATTTCATCCTGCATAGCTTTAGAAGTACTATCAGTCTCTTTTGTTATATCCTTAATGCTCGCAGATATGTATTCAAGTCTTTCCTGATTTTCTTCATATTCATTAATATCTGATAAAATCTGCTCTAAAACACTCTGGTCTGCACTTAATATATTCTGTTCTGCCATTGTCTACTCCTATGTTATCCTGATATATATAATCTCAGAATACAGACATCATAAAACCGTTTATTACTTAATTGTTTCTATAGTAGTTAATAAGGCATCCATCAAGAATAATCTGACGTTCATCATCTGTAAGTTCATCCATCTTAAGTGTGAATTCCTTCATGTCCTTGTTAACAACATATGCTTTCATAGATGTTGCCTTATTCTTAACTGCCTCTGTTATCTGAGGTATGAATATATAATCACCGTTAGCAAAAGGAAGTTCTCCCTTATCTACTATAAATGGAAGCATGCCCCAGTTAATAAGATTAGAACGATATCTCTTAGTTGCATACTCATTAGCTATGTTAGCCCATCCGCCAAGCACCTTCTGACATGAAGCTGCCTGCTCTCTGGCTGAACCATCACCTGGCTTAACTGCGAATATTGTGCTTCCAACACCAACATTTTCTTTGCTTACATCATAAGTTTCTTTAATCTTATGCATAATATCTCTTAACTCTGGAAGTGCTTCTCCCATACATTCTCCGGCTTCTCTTGCCTTTTCTGCCTTCTGTACTTCCTTTGCACGTCCAACGTAAGCTGGATCCTTTCTTGAAAGTGCGAACTCTGCAAGTCCTAAAGGATTAGAACGGAATGATGATGTTTCACCTGAAGGTATCAGCTCATCTGTTGTTGTTACAGGATCATGTATCTCTGAAACAACCTTTATTATAAGATTCTCTGGAAGTGCAACCATCTCTGGCCAATCCTTGATATTAGGTCCAAACTGGATTTCCTGGTTAGGATCTGCTACTCCCTTGCTGTCAAATACTCTGTTGGCATATATGTTACTGTCAAAATGATATGTTGGACCTGTAAACTCAACATCACAATCTGTAGCTGCTGTAAGGAAGCCCTTGTTAGCTGCTGTAGCTGCGATAGATCTTGCATCCATAAGTGCAACTGATGATATCTGACCGTTCTGTAACTTAGAACCTTCTCTGTTAGGGAAGTTTCTTGTTGAATGTCTGATTGAAAATGCATTGTTAGCAGGTGTATCACCAGCACCAAAGCAAGGTCCACAGAATGCTGTTTTTACTATAGCACCTGTTTCCATAAGGTCTGCAAGTCTTCCGTTTCTTGCAAGCTCCATATATATAGGTGTACTTGCAGGATATACGCTTAATGTGAATTCATCAGCACCGATAGAGTGTCCTCTTAATATATCAGCTGCCGCACATATATTCTCGAATCCACCACCTGCACATCCAGCGATGATACCCTGGTCTACATATAACTTACCATCTTTAATCTTGTTAGTAAGCTTAAAGTCTACCTGTCCGTCAAGACTTACAAGTGCCTTCTTTTCTACATCATGAAGAATATCAACAAGGTTTGCATTGAGTTCATCAATAGTATATGTGTTACTTGGATGGAATGGCATAGCTATCATAGGCTTGATCTTACTAAGGTCAACGTATACAACGCCGTCATAGTAAGCAACGCTGCCTGGATTCAGTTCCTTATAGCTTTCACTTCTTCCATGGATATCGTAGAATTCCTTAACCTTGTCATCTGTTCTCCAGATAGATGAAAGACATGTAGTTTCTGTTGTCATAACATCTACACCGATTCTAAAGTCAGCACTTAAGCTTGAAACACCTGGTCCTACGAACTCCATAACCTTATTCTTAACATAACCGTTGGCAAATACTTCACCGATGATGGCAAGTGCCACGTCCTGAGGACCTACACCCTTCATAGGTTCTCCTGTCATATATATAGCAACTACACCAGGCATATTGATATCATATGTCTTGTTGAGAAGCTGCTTTACAAGCTCAGGTCCACCCTCACCCATAGCCATAGTACCAAGTGCACCATAACGTGTGTGGCTGTCTGAACCAAGAATCATCTTTCCACCCTCAGCAAGCATCTCTCTTGCAAACTGATGAATAACTGCCTGATGAGGTGGCACATAGATTCCACCATACTTCTTGGCACATGTAAGTCCAAACATATGGTCATCCTCATTGATAGTTCCACCTACAGCACACAGGCTGTTATGACAGTTTGTAAGTACATAAGGAATAGGGAACTTTTCAAGTCCTGAAGCTCTTGCTGTCTGTATAATACCTACAAATGTAATATCATGGGAAGTCATCTTATCAAACTTAATCTTAAGCTTATCCATATTGCCAGAAGTATTATGCTTATCTAATATGCCATAAGCTATAGTATTCTTAGCTGCTTCTTCCTTAGTTACATTCTTACCTGTCTTTGCAGCGACCTCCTGTGCTGCTGTCTGACTATCCTCAATAACCTCTGTTCCGTTAATGAGATATGCTCCACCTTTGCTTAACTTAATCATTACAAACTCTTTTCCTTTCCCGTTTTTATAATGTGATTTCTGGTACATCGTTTCGTAAATAACTATACCAATCACGTTAGTATTCTGTTAATCTTTAAGATATTCAGAAACCTTACTCTTTATATCCTCTATAACCGAAGCATCTGCCTCATTCTGCTTCCACGTTACATTAACTGTATCATTCTTATATCTTGGAATAATATGCATATGGAAGTGGAATACTGTCTGACCTGCTGCCTCACCATTATTCTGGACTATGTTAAGCCCATCAAAATCCAGTGCCTTTCTATATGCCTTAGACAGTTTAACAGCAACCTTAAATACATGTGCAGCTGTTTCATCATCCATTGAGTATATATCGTCATAATGATTCTTAGGTAATATAAGTATGTGTCCTGGCGCTGCCGGACTTGCATCGAATATAACCTTAACTACTTCATCTTCATATATTGAATTGGTTGGTATGTCTCCATTAGCCAGTTTACAAAAAATGCAATCATCTTTTTTCATAAACTCTTTCTTCCTCCTTATACATCATTTACTTATTTTATATTTAAGTATATACTCGTATAATAACTTAAAGCAAGGTTGATTACAATATTTTTGCAGATAATTATTCAACAATTATTCTGATGTATGTATAATTTTAGAAATGAGGTTTTATATGTTTAATAAAGAGGAATATGATACTATCGTATCGGAATGTAAAAAAAGCAGCAAATTATCATCTGCATTATCTGATTTAAGAAAAGACTCTCTGGAAGAGCTGTCGGTCGTTTCCCACGAAATAAAAAACTACGCAGCCTATCTTAAAACATCTTATCAGTTTATTTCCCATAAGAATTCTGAACTTAAAGATAATAAATTCTGGAACAACATGGGAACGACTATAGATGAGCTGGTTGGATATATGAACCGCACCTCTTTATACAGATACAGCTTTAAAGATAGTGAAATGGTTGAATGTAATGTAAAAGAGCTGCTGGAGCGTATTAAGACATATATTGGAAAAAAATACAGCAATGAAGCACATGGTGAAAATCTCCCATTAAACACTGAACTTATAAATGCAAACGAAAAAACAAGCTTCTATATATCCTCACATCTGCTTACACTTGGTATTAATGAGCTTATAGATAACGCATATGAAGCATGCAGTAATAAACCAATCTGCCTGCAGATACAATGCGACAATCAGCTTATGCATCTATCTATAATAAATGCATCAGACAGCGAACCAGACAAAAGCCTTTTAAAAGACATGATAGATGCAGCTGATAAGTCCGGTACACCAGACATCTACAGTTATGATTTATCCAGACTCTGCACCCCTTTCTTTACGACAAAGAAAAGCCACTCTGGCCTTGGATTATCTAGTGTCTATCAGATGTGTATACTTGGCGGAGCCTCACTTAGCATGACCTATAATAGCGCTTCGCATATTACAACAACCTGTATTACACTTGAAAGGTCATGACAAAGCATGACCTTTTCTCATACCATTCTATGCTCCGAAATCAAATATTTCATCTAACATCCTGAGTGTCCTGAAGTTACCTTTTGCAGTCATATCTCCTGTCATAAATGCCCTGTGAAAAGTGATTCTTCCCTGTACTATGTTATCAAAGGTCTCCTTGGACATTTTACCTATGACATCTGCTGTCATATCTTCACCAAACTCTGCGTTAAGCTGTCCACCTGCAACATTCACCACAATATTTTTATCCTTGTCACTAATCATGAACATATATCTGCCATTATAACTAAGCTCAGGTTTAAAATGGTTTCTGAATACACTTAAATAATAATCATCGCCTCCATTTGCCTGGTCATTCATAAGCTCCTTGTATATACTTGCAAGTGATTCAATGTCTTCCTTCTGTGTCTTTACAAACTCATCATCAGAAGCATACTTTGATAACTGCTCACTCTCCTGAGGTGTAAAGCTTACAACTTCCTTTATAACATTCTTTCTTATAGTCTGGCTGCTTGAAGGCAGGCTCTTTACCTTCTTTGATATAGTCCTGTATATATTCTCAGCATATTTTTCTATAATATCTTTATATTCCTGATTGAATTCAAAATCAGTCGTATCATCAACATATGCACTAAGTGAGCTTCCTATAACACCACCTATTATCTCCCACGAATTACAGAGTGCTGTCACAACCTCTCTTTCTCCATATGCCCTTGACATAACAACCGGAAACATATATGTAGATGCTGCCTTGCTTTTATCTGCATATAACCAGCACGAATCAAGAAGTGTCTGCATATATCCGCCCATTCCAACCCACTCTACTGTTGTTGCAAATATAACTCCATCCGCATCTGCTACCGACTGTGAAAGTGTCGTTATCGTGTTTTTCATCTCATAAAGATTATATCTTGTTACTGTTACATTAAGCTCTTCTAACACTTCCTGTATTCTGTTTATCACAACTATTGTAGGATCATCGACCATACCACGTCCACCATAGTATATATTAACATTCATAAAATAGTCCTCCATATACTGATTTACCAGTAAACTAGATTGTATCATATGAAAAGGGATTTGGCGATATACTGGTACATATATTTATTTATTCTTTATACTATGATATGCACACCTTAAAATTATAAGCTGCTACTCTTAGTATATCTCCATCAGCTATACGTGTCTTGCTATGCATGGCTATTCTCTCATCATTTATATATGTTCCGTTAGTAGAATTCATATCTTCTATATAGAACTTATCATCCTCCTTAAGCAGACATGCATGCATCTTACTTATAACTGGTGAATCTATGAATATATCTGCACTTCCCTCAAGGCTTCCTATTGTGCATGGATATTTTACTGGTTCTATATTTTCCAATGTCTGCTCATATGCCTCCTCATTTTTCATGTATAACCTGTTATCTTTGTTATCAAGAAGGCTTAGTGTAAGCTTATTATCCTTTAACATCTTAAGATAATCGCTTAGAAGCATTGTATGACTGACTTTTATTTCCAGCTCTTCTTCATCCTTCATCACCCTTGCTGTTACCATACTGCTATATGAAGTTTTTTCTGCATCCTCCATGTATTCATGTTCAGCTTCCGGCTTACGTTCATAAGATTTATCTGTATTGTTATGCATTCTATATGGTATAAGTTCATCCTCTGTCACCTTGTCTTCACTGGCAATTTCTCCTATAATATCAGCCACTTTTCCAGACACATAGAATATAAGTATGCCAGCTATTATGCATATTACAGATGCAGCTGTATTAAGCTTTACTACCGCATATGTTTTTAAAAACATGCTAAGGAATGCGTTTAATAAAATAACTGCGGCCACTGCTTTCATGACAAATACTGCCTTTTTACTGCTTTTACTGCTTTTATTACTTTTGTTATCCTCTGCTGTTTCTGGAAGCACATCTTTTATTATTTTCCCATTATTCAGGCTATTTTCATCCGTCTTGCAGGTGATATCTTTTATTGTTCTTTCTTTTCGGTTACGGTCTTTTACTCTGCCATCTTTGCGATTGTAATCTTTTACTGTGCTGTCTTTACAATTGTAATCTTTCACGATGCCGTCTTTACGATTGTAATCTTTCACGATGCCGTCTTTTACATGATCAACAGCTTCGCTTTCACTTTTCATTCTGTTAATTTCCCCATTCCATGTCTGTACATCATCGTGATACGTTTTACCCATATGCTTATTGTCATCATCCTCTATGTCTATCTGTGTATTATCATTGTTTTCAAAAAAAGACATGAGATTGCGTGGTGTATAATCTCTTACAAGAATTCTCTGATATATTTCATAAAAGCGGACAAGACTTGACTTTTCAACAGAATGATCGAATCTTTCCAGTATATATTCAAATAACGAACGCATATTATCATAGAAATCAGAATTACCAGCTATGGGAGAATACATGAAACTGTATTTTTTATTGGCTAGTGAAACATATATATGCTGCGGCTTTAGTATAACTCTGTCAAGATCCAGCATATATTCATCAACCACACGTACCATCTCACTTATGTTGTTAAACATTGTCTTAACCTCTTCCATTGTAACCTTCCCATATTCAAACAGCTTACTAAGCTGCTGTTTTGAAGAAATATCATAATATATACAATTTCTTCCATCAATTTCATTCATTGTGATTGCAAGAAAATGCTCTGGCATGTTAAACATCAGCATCTTTACTTCATAGTCATCTTCACAGTTCCATTCCTTCTGTGCATCTATAACAGCATAGTTAATACTATTATCCCTTTCATATCTTACATTCACTTCTCTTTCCAATGTATCTTCCATAAATACTCTCCATTCTCTTTTAACGTAATGAGCCACTATTTATGCAGCATTATATTAGTCTTTCTTATAATCTGTTCTGAATGGTTTCTATATACCTCTCTGCTCATACTTATATTTCCAATATTGATTCCGAAAAAATCCAGTTTAAACGGCCATTCTGCAGTACATGTAATATGATTTATACCATCTGCTGCATTTTCTTTTCCTGCATATGAACCTGGCTTAACACTTACTTTTTTTACAAATATTGTTTTGTCTTTTATATATTCCTCACTTTTTACAAGCAGAGCTTTCTGTTCATTACTTGTTATATTCCTGGAATATTCTATTGATAACTGGTTAAGAATATTTCGCATAACAACTTTATCATGCATATATCCGCTGACACTTATAAGTGCTACTATAATAAGCATAAATACAGGTACAATCACCGCATTCTCAACTGTATGCATACCATCATCATTCCCTTCTATATACAAAACAACGTTAACATATATGCTGATAGTAAAAATGGTATATATGGTACTGCTGTTTTAATCTTCATTTTTTTAGCAGCTACCCATATACAGCCTGAAACTGCCAGCATAATAAACGATATCAAAACTGTGAAAACTGCTATATACACATCCGCGAGCAGACAGACATAGCCAATAATTATCCCGTCTGCTTCGCCAATCAGCGGCGTAAACACCGACAAGAGTATAAATATTATTGCTATAATTATTGACAGTACTATCTGGCTGTACTGTATTATTTCACCACCTGATTTATAATCACACACATACATAACCGGTATTGCGGCTCCCATTAATATAAGCCACATAACAGGAACTGTACGGCTTCTTATATCTTTATATGAAAGTATAGCAAGACATATTATTAAATATATTATTTTAAACATGTGGCACCTCCTGTGACACCTCCTGTATTTATAGTCTATAGTCATCCACTGCATTTTTCACACAATTCCCTGTCTTTTATGTCCGATTTTTTCACTTTCTGGATATTGCGTCTTAGCTCTGTACACATACTATTACTATGAAAACGTGTGCCATATTCTGTATAATACACACTGTTTGTCTTTGTATCTCCTGTTTCTTTATCATCTGTATTTTTTTTGCACATTTTACACTCATAATATTTTGAACCAGAATTATTACGTATTTCTTCTATATCACCTTTATCACATTTTTTTATATAACGCAGCAAATGTGTACACTTTGAATCTGTATGATATACCTCCCCACCTGCTGTTATGTATACATATTCCTCTGACATGCCATCAGCTTTTTTATATCCATCCATGTCTTCACCAAGCCACGCATTAATCCTCTTCCTGTCAGCGATTTTTATACGTGTATTGCCAAATATATCAAAAGGATTTTTAATATAATATGAAACCTTTATATCTATAACTGAATTTCCCTGCAGTACTCTTGAACTTATAAATATGAAACCCGCATCACCATTTTCAATGTTATTATTTTTTGCATAATCTTTACCAAGTTCTTTTATAAACATTCTCCTTATGGTCTCAACAACCATGCCTTTTTTTATCCCACCACCTGCACTGTCTATTGTAGAATCATCCGCAATTCCATCTTCTATAGCTTTCTGTCCGGCATACTCATTAAAATTTTCGTATATATATGCATAACCTGCACTTTTCTTTAAAGTTATATATAATGCATCATTCACATGTGAGCGCACTGCCATAACCTGTATAAAATACATTACTGCCATAACTGCATATATAAATAAAGGTATAACAAGTGCTGCCTCCACTGTGGATGATGCTCTTAATGCATTAAAAGCAGCCATTTTAATATATGCCTCTTTATTGAGATAAACTACATTATTGGCTTGTGCAGAGGATGTATTATGTTTATGTATTTCTGGCGTTATAAACATCATACCTGTTAATTTATAAGAATAAGTCTTATCTTTCTCCTTCCTTTAAATTTTCGTTTTTTCCTTTAGGTTTAATTATAATGTTTCTTTTTGTACTTTATGATTGACACAGCGTAAAGTACCGTGTTTACATCATTTATTTTTAATATAAGTTTATCTGCACATAAAGAGGCAGCTGCTTATCCTGCATATTATCACTATATGTTTTAAAAAGCGGGCTCATGTGGGTTTAGACCTTTTGACACTGCTATATTAAATATACGAATATTCCAGTTTCTGACTGTATGTCTGTCCGTTTTTTACATATACAAACACAGCTGTGCCAGATGCTTCATATATGTATTCCTTCATTCTAAAATCCTCATGTCCTAGTGCGATCATTACCAGTTCCATGGCTGACATAATGCCTGCATTCCTCGCAGTTCTATCCTTTATAAGCAGTAGAATACGCATATAATCCATATAATCAAGGCTGTTATAACCAGCTGTACTGCCTGTTTCTTTCCCAGCTTTATTCTTATCTGAAAACAGACCTGTCTTTAAACCGGCATCACCTCTGCTTATAACTGTGTTAATATCTGTTATCCAGTTATCTGCATTTTTTACTGTGGCAATACTTTCACCAGCATACAGCTCTCTTAACTCCATAACTGATTCAGCATACGCCCATATAGACATAATAAAATACTGGGCTGCCTTGATGAGTACCATATTTCCCGTATATCCAAGAAGCTGTAGTGCTAATCCAAAACACTCATTCTTCTTCTGTACATCTGTTACAAGATATGAAAGATTAAGTCCCTCTCTTATCAGTACAAGCTTAAAAAGAACTTCATTCAGATTATCCTTATCTGACTGCCTTCCACACAGAATATATTCGATTTCATAATCAAGCAGCCTGCCAGCAGCACGGTCGTTTTTTTCAATATAACCAGTTTGTTGTCCGTTTTTTTCAATATAATCCGTATAACCTGCATATCTTGATATTATATATTCACTGACAAGTGCCTGACGTATATCTATATTGGATATACCATCTCCTCCATAACTTCCTGATACACATGTATCTGCAAGGTCAGAATAAGCAATGGACTTATCTGATATCTCACCATCAATCACCAGTCCTGCTGCTCCTTCCTTTAATATCTGATAGATTTTATTTAGTGAAGTTATGCTGGTGTTATAATCATCTGCTCTGAAAGTATATTGTTCATATTCCTGTACGATTGTTTTGATACTAAATCCGTTTATTTCTGATTCTATATCTTCGTATATTTTTTCTATCTTTGTGATATACTCCTGTTTTTCTACGTCAGGCTCTGATATTTTCATACAAATATCCCGAACAGCCTGCATATTACCGACGATATTTTCTATGATTGAGTTGTCATTATCCACACTATCCCTGATATATCCCTCCGATAATACATCAGCATCACCATATTCTGTGTACAGTCTGTCTATATCCTCTGATAATTCCTGATACAGCTCATCACTTATATCACTCCTGTTAAAGTTCAGCTTTTCATGACATTCCCTTATGCTTTGTTCTGACTTTGTTCTTAACTCTTCATAAGACGAAGCCTGATATAATATATCTTGTGAAATGTTATGTATTTCGTCTGATATTCTTTCGATTTTTCTGCTATACTGCGATAGTATATTTACATCAGCTGCTTCATACATATAATACAGTTCATCCATATTCTTTTTACATTCAGCCACCATACTGGATATTTCATTTTCCTTTTCATCCATATCCGAACATGTATTTATAAGCAGGCTCATCACACTGCTGCTCTCACCGGCTGCAGCCTGTGTTGAACATATAGCTTCTGTAACCCTTCTGACAGCATCTGATTCTTTTATGCGGTTATTGACAACATTATAGTTTTTAACAACATCAGCATACCCACCACTTTTCATATATTTTATTATCTGCTCTTCAACACCATATCCGCCATTGTCAGTCATGTACTTATAACCAGTATATGATGCTTCTGTAAGGCTTAAATCCTTAGAATATGTTTTTATATTTTCTTTGATGTACTGGGGGATTTTTTCATTGATTATGTCTGATTTTTTCAATGCAAATATATCGAATTGTTCTAATAAATCATTACTATATGCTGCAAATACTGATTCATCAGACAAGCTGCATGACTGTTTTATTATCGTGTTATATCCTGACATTGCTGCACTATCCACACATGTTGTAACAAATGAAACAACAATCATAAACACCATTGCCGCCATAACCGTAATCTGCGCCCTTAATGATATTGTCCTTATATGTGATATTGTTTTTATATGTGATATTGCTGCCGTATTTATCATATCTTGTTTGCCTGGCTTGACATTTTTGATAACAGCTTATTAACCAATGCTGTTATCTGACTTTTAAATATGATGACAAGACCTATAAGCACAACGATAATAAGTACTATTTCCACGACTCCCATGCCATCTTCATCCTGCCAGAAATTTTTTATATTTTCTTTTACTTTTCTGCATAATACTGCCATTTTGTTTTTTTTATTTTCTTTCACTGCTGTCTTTATAACATCTGTTTTCATAATAATCCTCCATTCTTGCGTGTGAAAAATCTTATTTTTCACACTATTCTTCCTTTCCTATTTAATCTTCATATAACATGACAGAAGAAATCTCTGCTTTCTGCTATGTAAGATAAAAGTTCATAACTGCCGGAACCATGACTATAACCATAACTACCATAAGCAGCATAATCATTGGTATAAGCAGTCTTGTTGTAGCTTCTTCACCCTTCTGCCTTGCAATATTTTTTCTTTGTTCAAACGCATCATATGACTCCTGACAGAGTAATTCCCTTAGCCGGTTCGTTCCTCTTTTAAGATTAGTCTGAAGCAGCGATGCAAGCTTTAAGTATTCCCTTGTGTTACATCTGTATCCGAACTCCTCATAAGCTTCATATTCAGATATTCCTGATTTTATATTACAATCTGTTATATACATTTCTTCATATACTATCTTCACTCCACCACCAGCCTGCTTTTTCTTCATATAATCCTCAACCATCTTCTCCCATGCCTTCCTTATGGTCATACCGGCACCAAGAAGTAATGTAAGCTTGGCTATAAGCTCTGAATAATCGTATTTTAATTCCTTTATTCTTAGCTCCTGTTCTCTTTTTTTCTTCATTTTTCTTCTGTACAATATAAGTACCGCAACAGCTGCAGGCACAATAACATATGATAACCATGATATTTTTTCTTTTGTGTATCTGTAATATATATCCTTCTGCCCTATATTTGACGGCAGAGCTGCCTCCTTTTCGTCTATGTTTTTATTAACTGTATTATCTACGGCCTTCTGGATAGTATTCTGTGCTATTACCTTCTGTGATTCATCATCATATTCCCCGGCTGCCCGTACATTAAACTCTATAACACCATGTCTTTCATATTCCTCATATTGCATAACGTATGTTAATGACACCTCTTTAACATCGCCTTCACTTAACATCTCATTATGCACCGTACCATCATAATCAATTACTGAATAATCTGAGGGATACATGCTTACATTTATAAGACCTTCTGCAAGCTTATCTGTCATACATATATCCTGTGTAATATAATCTGCTGAAGCATTATTCTTTAACACAATCCTTAACAGCTCATCATAGGCTTCATCAAAGCATTGCTGTGTCTCTTCCTCTGACATTTTTCTTGGCTCAACATATGTATTTATTGTTGTCTGTTTATTTCCAGCTGCATCATAAACATCTAATGAAATGTTTTTAGAAGCTTCACCTGGTTCTGGTCTTTTTATATGACTTACTGATGATTTCTGTGAATCTTTTATAACAAGTGTCTTAACTAACACTATTACAAGAACAAGTATTGCGGCAATAATATATTTATTATTTATTTTATTTGTTATAGCATTTTCTCTGATTTTATTATTCATGACAACTCTCTTAGTCCTTTTATGTTACACCTTAATATCCACGATTCTGATTGAAATAACAGCTGCAGCTGCATATATAAACAGGCATAGTGTCATAACTATTATTCCCAGCACATTACCATATAGCACATCGACAAACCCCTGTGTTGTCATCCTAAGATATATAAGTATCCCCAATGGAATACACACCATAATCTTCTGCTCCATTTTTCTTCCGCTTATTATCGTGTCTATTTCCATCTGGACTTCTGACTTTTCCCTTATCATTTTTGTCGTCTGTTTAATAATCGCTGGAATATCACCACCACTTCTTTTGGCATACCTGAATATTTCCGAAAAATAGCTGACATCGTCTATATTTAATGTTTTTGCGTAATCATCCATAATATCTTCAAGGTTTTCGTTTCTTTTTATTCTGTTTACCATCATCCTGAACTCCCTGACTATAGATGACTCTTTTCCGTATAGAAGTTCCAGCTCACCCACTGCTTCTGCAAACGCATTTTCAATCGAGTAACCCGTATTTAACGCAAATGAAACCGCCTGCATTCCATCACTGAACTCCATGGTTTTACGGCTTATTTTTTTACCATAAGCTTCCCTTTTACGTAACACAACATATATAGGGATAACCGGACTTAAGAATATGCATGACCATAAGCTGTTATAGAATAAATATGCAGCAAGAACAATCACTGCTATTCCCTGAAGATAATATATAAGCTCATTTTTATTTTCCGGAATTGCAGCCAGTATAGGAAAGCAGCTTACTCTGGTTTTGGAGCTTATATTCTGTTTTCTTAAGTTCACCAATAATCCTTCCGCTTTCATCTTCGCCTTCTTCCACGAATTTAAACAATGGAATAAGTTCAAACCCTTTCTCACCATAATCACACACCTCTGATATCTCAACAACCTTTCTTGTCTTATCCCTCATTCTCTTAAGATGCACTATTATATCTATAGCTGACGATATCTGCCTGTCTATTGCTTCCACTGGCATATTCATGCCCATAAGAACCATAGTTCTCAGCCTTACAAGCATATCCCCTGGACTGTTGGCATGTCCTGTAGAAAGACTGCCATCATGCCCTGTTCCCATGGCTTGCAGCATATCAAGCGCCTCCTCGCCCCTTACCTCTCCAACTATCACACGGTCAGGTCGCATTCTCAGACTTGACTTAATTAGATCCCTTATTGTAACCTCATTATCTCCTTCCATATTTGCCCTTCTTACTTCAAGCCTTACAAGGTTATCAACGCCGGATATCTGAAGCTCTGCGGAATCTTCTATTGTAAGTATTCTTTCATCCTTTGGGATATAATTAGATAAGGCATTAAGAAATGTTGTTTTACCACTTCCTGTACCTCCAGATACGAATATATTATATTTCGCTTTAACGAGCAGCTTAAGAAAATCTGCTGCTTCAACTGTTATAGAACCTGCCTGTATCATTCTTTTAATGTCCATGGGTGTTCTATAGAATTTTCTTATAGTTATTATCGGGCCATCTATCGCTATTGGCGGTAATACCATATTGACTCTTGACCCATCCGGCAGTCTTGTATCTACGATAGGTGACGACTCATTAATGATTTTATTTGACATTGCTGCTATTCTCTGTGCTACATCAGCAAGCTTTTCCTCACTTTCAAACTGTCTTTCACACCTTGTTATACATCCATTCCTTTCTATAAATATATTGTCATAACCATTTACCATTATTTCTGTTATCTCGTCATCCTCTATAAGCTCCTGCAATACATCAAGCTTCTTGATTGAATTATATAACCGTGTCCTTAACATTTCTCTCTGGTTAAGTGACAGTCTTTTTACTGCCGTTGCTTTATATATACACTCATCTATTATTTCATAAAGATAATCATCCGATATATCAAGGCTTACATCAAGCTCTTCATATATTTCCTTTTTTAATTTTATAAACAATTCATCCATAAAACTACAAATAATTAATCAACTCGCTCACACAGCCATACGCTTCTGTATACATGATTCTCTGAAGGAAATTCACATCAACATCCTCTTTTGTTTTAAGATTAATCCTCATTATACTATCAGACACCTGCTCCATGTCATTCTCTATAAGATATCTTTTAAGATTATCAAACCTGCAGCCTTCTATATATTCGCCACTATCAGCTATATATGTCACATCACATTTTTCCATCAGCTTCCATGGTCTTGTGATTCCTTCTGATATATTGATCACTACATACATGTATTGTCCGTTATATGCAGCTGCATCAATAAACTGCGAAAGAAGCATATCCCCTGCATATGATATATCATCTGCGGATACTACTGCCGGGATATAATCAAATATATCTGTAAAATGTATACTACGGCGGATGCCATCTGTATACTGCATTCCTGCCTGTTTAAACATATATAAAGCATCTGAGAGATTTCTTGATTCATCACTTCCCATTATATGTTCAATACCTGAGAATTCATCAAGGTTTATAAACAGTGTTTTTCCCTTTCTTGAAAAAGCGGCTGATATTACAAGTGCAAGCATAACCCTTAAAGAAGAATTGAATCCATATACACCTATGCACTTAAAACTTTTTTCCTTTTCATTCTGCTCTGTTTCTGTATGTTTTTTAGATATTGTACCTAACAGCTGATATGCCGGCTGATACTTGCATACGCCTGTATGTCCTTCCTTTTTTCTATCATTAATCCTCCTTGCTTCATTTTCTTCTTCACATAAAACAATAACATTATTATTGCTCTTTTTCTGAATCTCATAAGTATAACATTCCTCATTAACCATAAGCACGTCTGTATCGTTACCAGCTATATACTTGTTAAATTCTTCTTTTCTTGTAAACATTCTTGCCTTATACGGAATATCTTTATCATCGTTAATTATCCCCATAAGGCGTTTTGCGTAACGTTCATCCGGATCATATATAACACATACATTTCCTTTTCCCAATTATTATCACACCTCCTTTATAGTCCGGCTGACCTTAAACACACCATCATACATACACCTGCCATTATTGCATATGAAAAATGGAATTTATGCATACTTTTTCCTGTAACCAGCATGATTTCCTTTCTGCCAAGAGCCTCTGCCACACCAATAAACGCTCCTGCAAATAATGCAATAACAATAATATACATCACATCCTTATATCCCATAAACGTTCCCACAACCATAAAAAGCTTTACATCACCTGCCCCTATTGCCCTGACCTTATACAACACATAACTGACAACCAATGCCCACACCATACCTGATAAATACATTAAACCAATATCTTTATAACCCTTATAACCTCCATACGTAATATCCACACCATTTTTACTTACTACATGCATCATATACATTTCTGCAATACACACCATTGCTGACAATATCAGACCCCCTATGATTATTCTGTTTGATATCTTATACCTTTTATAATCATCTGCTGCTGCCGCCATCGTAACCATCAATAAAACTAAATATCTTACTACATCCATATGCCCTGACAATATTTCTTTATATATTCCAGCCCACATTTTCATACATATTTCCATGATTTTTTTCTTCTCCCATAATCTTATTAATACCTGTGAATGTGACAAAGACAAACATTTTATAAAAATATTTCCTTTAATGTATAGATCTGCCAGCTTCTGACTATACTTTATAAAAATAAGGAAATGGGGTAACGGAAATGAAACTGTTCTGCAAGAAAAAAGAACCTGCTACATATGATGAAAAATATCTTGTTGAGGAAATAAATCTGACGAAAGCTGCACTTAGTGCTGCATATGCCAACTTTGATAATGCTACTGACCCGGATCTTATAGACTGTTATATATATCAGCTGAACTCCGAGCAGAAACGCTATAAATACCTTCTCCAGAAGGCTAAAGAATCTGAAATATATTCATATATTCCAAATGTCTGATGTATATATATGGTGTATCTTATATATACTATATGTTAACTATATTGTCAATATTTTTTTTAGTTTTTTAATCAGTTTTTTTATTGACTTTTATTAGTTTTAAATCTTTACCTATTAATTTTGGTTTTGCAGCCGATGATTTTTACATCACGTATACAACCAATGATTTTTACATCACGTATACAACCAATGATTTTCACATCACATTTGACTTTTATATATCACTCGTATACACTAATTACAGACATAAGGGTCAAAACATCTTTTGGCGCTTACATCATTAACATACGGAGGGATATATATGCATAAGAATACAGATGATATCTCATTAAACAACAACTTTAATGATGATATTCTGAATACAGGAAAAAAGGGGCAGAAAAAGAAAAACAAAAGAAAAGTTTCAATATCGCCATTAACGATTGTACTTTTAGTAACAGCAATCATTTCTATAGCTGCTAATATTTTTCTTCTTGTTACTGACCACACACGCACCAAACATACAGTTGCACAGCTTGAATCAAAGGATCTTGATGTTGCAAAAGCTTCTGAGAAAGAGGATTTACTAAACTCCATACGTGAACAGTTTGAAAGCGGTTCATCGACACTTTCTATACTTAAGAAGCTGTATCCTGATAACATTGTATATTCTAACAGGAAGGGAAATTATGTTTTTGCTGACATTGACCCTGCCCTTGCAAAAACTGATTACAGCACATCCGGATTCACACGCAATGGTAATGGTTTTATGACATATTCTGATGATAAATCGACTAAAACGTATACAGGAATTGATCTTTCAAGATACAACTCTGATGTAGATTTTGCCCAGGCAAAGTCAGCTGGCATAGATTATGCTATGATAAGATGTGGCTACAGAGCTTATGGTTCAGGACTTCTTGTCAAGGATACTTCTTTTGAAAAGTATATAACAAGTGCTCTTACCAACAATGTTGATGTCGGAGTATATTTCTACACACAGGCTGTAAGCCGTGATGAAGCTGTTGAAGAGGCCAACTACGTGCTTGACCTTATAAGACCTTACAACGTTACATACCCTGTAGCTATTGATATAGAGGCTATAGAAAATGATTCCTTCCGTCAGGAAAAGCTTAGTGCAAGTGAGCTTACTGATGTTGTTATAGCCTTCTGTGATACCATAAAGGCTGCAGGATACACACCGCTCATATATAGTAATCTCTTGTACTTTATGGACAATGTTGAACTTAACCGTCTTGAATCTTACGACAAGTGGTTCGCAGGATATCAGACTGCAGCTCCTTACTATCCATATAAATATACTATGTGGCAGTACACAAGCACTGGTACGGTACCTGGTGTATCTGGAAATGTTGATATTAACATATGTTTTAAAAATTATAAAAATTAATATAAAACTGCTATTATAAAAAAATGCTGGATTCCTGCAGGAATCCAGCGTATTTTTTATTCAGTCAGGCAATCCTCCCTGAATTTGAGTATCATTTCCCTTGTAAGGCTTATTCCATCATCTTCAAGCGAAAGTTCCTCTGCCTTCACCCACTTACCAAGTGAAAGCTCTTCCTCCTGAAGTGTTATCGTATCATCACCATCAAGCTCACAATAAAAGCCTGAAAGTATCGAACCTGACAATCCCCATGGCTGGCTCTTATAGTATCTTATGTTCTTAACCTTAAGCCCCGTTTCTTCCATAACTTCTCTTTTGACTGTCTGCTCAAGTGTCTCACCAACTTCGTTAAAGCCAGCTATAAGTGCATAATTCCTATATGTCCTTCCCGCGTATTTCGTAAGAAGAATCCTGTCATGATCCGTTACTGCTACTATAACCGCCGGACATATCTTAGGATATATCATATTGCCACATGACGGACATTTTAACATACGTTCCCTGTCATCGTGAATAGTTGGCTTACCACATCTTCCACAGAAGTGATTATCCCTGTACCATCCGTATATATGAAATGCTGTTATAGCTGCAAATGCCTGCGCCTTTGGCTCAGCCTTTCTAAAAGAATTAACTCCGACAAAATCAAAGCCGTCAATAACTGTATCATATTCTTTATGTATGTCTGAGTCAGCCATTTCACCAATATACTGGCCTTTAAGCAGCTCACCGCTCTTTCTTGCAAGAAAATATCTTGTATCATCCACTGACAGAAGATAAACAAATGTATAGTTATCCACTGTATCCTTGTTATCCGCCTTGTTTATCCCCAGAACGAACTCCTTGTACTGTGGATATACAAGTACATCTTCTCCTTCATACCTTGCAAGAAGTGATGAACCCTTAAAGAAAAATATAATATCGTTATCACATGGACTGCACTCTACATACTGGTTATTTAAAACTTTTGGAAATATATCCTGTATCATATTAGAAATACACCATCTCTTCCACTGGTGGTTCTGCTGGCTCTACCTTTTCTACATAAAGAACAGGACCCTTTTTCTTATATGCCATCTGGAATTCAACCTTAACAGTTGCTGTAACAGTTATCCACTGCCTGTTTTCCAATGAAGCAATGTCATTATAGAAGCTGATATAACCAATAAACTGAGTATCCTCTGCGCAGCATGTCATAACTTTACGTCCTGGAACGAAATTCTTATCTTTAAAGTATTTATTCTTAAGTACCTGTCCCTTAAATCTTACTTTCTTGCCAACATACACATCTGGTCTTTCTGATACATCCATATACCATATGCCATAATCAGCATCATCTATTTCTATAACATCAGCATTCACATCATAAGGAAGCTGTTCTGCTATAGACATCATTTCACCCTTATCATCCTCAAACACTATCTGAAGTGTGTTGTTAAGTGCTCTCATACTTCTTCTGTAGCTTCCAAGATCCATACCAGACTTGCATCTGTTAAATATAACCATATCGGCATACTTAACTGTTTCTGCTACGATAGACCTCATATTATTCCACTGAAGATTAAACGAAGCTGCATCTACAAGCGTAATAGACTGATATATATCCCATCCTCTTGGCTTGGCTGTTGCCATAATAAGAGCTGGATCCCACATACCATTATATTCAACTATAACTATCCATGGATCATATTCCTTATCAAGCTCATTCAGCTTTTCTTCTGTAAGCTCTTCCTTTTCAAGGACAACCATATCTACACCATTGTCCTTTAAAAGCTTCTCACTATATTCTTCTTCACCCTCTTCGCATACAATAAGAAGCTTATTCTTGGCTTCTGCAAACTGTCCCATTGCTATTGTATCCTGGATAAATCTTGTTTTACCACTGTCAAGCTGTCCATTTATTAAGAATATTGGAATCTGATATTCTTCTTCCTGTGCCATATTTTACCTCTTTTCTTATACTTTATTTATGCTGTTTCTGCCATATATTTTTATAAATCCTAAAAATGCAGCCCATGTCATTATGTGCAAAACATGGACTGCACTATTTAAAAACTTAATTTATACATTGAATAACTCTTTGAGCGCATCTTCCTTGAGCTTAGCTCCTATAACGCATATTCTGCCTGTGATTTCTGGTTCACCATCACGGATTTCATATTCTTCTGGTACAAGATCAAAGAACATCCACTTACCTTCTGGTGTAGGAAGCATACCCTTTGCTCTTAATATATCACCATAATCATCTGTTTCAGAAAGCTTTCTTAGTATCTCTGAGAGTGTTTCCTTATCATACTTATCAGGAGTCTCTACACCCCAGCTTGTAAACACCTCATCAGCATGATGATGTCCATGATGATGATCATGTCCACAGCTGCACTCTCCGTCATGGTCGTGGTGATGCTCATGCTCGTGATCATGGTCATGTCCGCAGCCACACTCTCCATCATGGTCATGGTGGTGCTCATGCTCGTGATCGTGGTCATGTCCGCAGCCACACTCTCCATCATGGTGGTGCTCATGTTCATGTTCCTCTGCAGCTTTAGCTGCTGCTTCTGCAAGCATCTCCAGCTCAAGATTAGTAACATTTTCCATTGCATCAAGAATCTGCTTACCATTAATATCATCCCAAGGAGTTGTAATAATATGTGCATCCTTGTTAAGTGATCTGATAAGTTCTATATCTGTCTTTAACTTAGCCTCTGAAACATTCTGTGTTCTGCTAAGAATAATAGTTCCTGCATGCTCAATCTGGTTGTTAAAGAACTCACCAAAGTTCTTCATATATACCTTTACCTTAGATGCATCTGCTACAGTCGATGCACTGTTTAGCCTGATTTCATTCTCAATATGAAGATCCTTAACTGCCTTTATAACATCTGAAAGCTTACCAACACCAGATGGCTCAATGATAATTCTGTCTGGATGATACTTTTCAACTACTTCCTTAAGTGATGTACCAAAATCACCTACTAGAGAGCAGCATATACATCCTGAATTCATCTCTCTTATCTCAACACCCGATTCCTTTAAGAATCCACCATCTATGCCGATTTCGCCAAACTCATTCTCTATAAGAACTACCTGTTCTCCTGGAAATGCTTCCTTTAAAAGCTTAGCTATAAGAGTTGTCTTTCCAGCTCCTAAGAATCCTGAAATAATATCTACTTTTGTCATCTCATTATCCTCCATTATATCCTTACTGTATATAATCTCCTGCATTTCTGCCTTATATGCAGAAACCTTTCTTACATCCGACTGCAGCATTATAATAGTTCTGTCAACATCTTTATATCTATCATAAATATGCCCCGCCTAAGTTTTATTATACGCTTGTTGTCAATACCCCTGCCTGGCAGCCCTTATCTCATCTGCCATTTCGCTTATCTTTCTTAGTCTGTGATTAACCCCGGACTTTCCCACAGGCGGATCAAGAAGCTCTCCTATATCCTTAAGATTCATATCCTGATGTTCAAGACGTATCTTTGCTACCTGGTAAAGTCCTTCCTTTAGGCTTGAAAGTCCTACTGTATCTCTTATATACTCAATATCTCTTGTCTGCTTGACTGCCGCTGATATTGTCTTATTAAGATTCGCCGTTTCACAGTTAACCTTCCTGTTAACATCATTTCTCATCTCTTTAAGAATCATGACATTATACAGCTCCATCTGGGAAACATATGCTCCCATAAGATTAAGGGCATCTGTTATATTGCTGCCCTCCTTCATATAGACTATATAATTATTCTTACGCTGCGTAACCTTTGCATCAAGATTAAAAAAGCAAAGCATATCTTTAACACACTCTGCATCTTCTTCATAATCACATACTATTTCATAATGATAAAACTTATTAGGGTCACTTATTGAGCCTGCGGCTATAAAAGCTCCTCTTATAAATGCTTTTTTGCAGCAATCCTTCTGTACTATTCTTGGGTCCACGAATACTGGTTCTATATGTTCAAATGTATCATCTGCCCACTTAAGTGTCTGTAATATCTTTGCGACCTGCTTCTGGTCACATATTCTTATGCTTGTATCCCTGCTGCTCTCGGATATATATAATATATCTGAGGAATCTATATCAAATATAGTCTCTAAAAGTACAATAAACTTGTATCTGGCAACCTCATTTTCAGTGAGCAGTTCAACCTGCATCTCACCACCCGATGAACGTCTTATACGTCCCGACATTCCCATAATAGCTGCAAACTCAGCTATCTGGCAGTGTCTTGCCGAATCAAGCCTTGCACTCAGCTCTTCCTTAACATCTGAAGAAAACGACATTAATTATCTCCATTTCTTATATTGCTATACAAGGGTACACCCTGCATTTGTTGTATCAAAGCCGGGGCTTTTGACCACAGCTTCATTAAATATTAAACTCTTGTGAATTCTTAACCCTTGCGCTTTGAATCCTTCTCTATATCCCTGTGTTCCACCTTGCAGCCATAAGGTGTCTTTGAAAGTCTGTCTGCAATCGCATTGGCAAGTGTCACCGAACGATGCTTTCCACCTGTACATCCAACTGCTATGACAAGGCTTGACTTTCCCTCCTTGACATAATTAGGAAGCAGAAACTGTATAAGTCCATCAACACGCACAAGGAACTCTTCTGCCTCTGGTGCTTTCATGACATAATCCTGTATCTTTTTATCATTACCCGTAAGCGGTCTTAGCTCTTCAACATAATATGGATTAGGGAGAAATCTTACATCAAACACCATATCAGCATCAGCTGGTATACCATACTTAAACCCAAAAGATAACACTGTAACGATAAGGTTGTTAAACTCCTTTCTTTCAAGCACTATCTTTTCAAGTTCTTCCTTAAACTCTCTTGTCAGAAGCTGGCTTGTATCTATGATAACATCTGCTCTTTGTTTAAGAAACCCCAGCTGCTCTCTTTCAAGCAGTATAGCTTTATCCACTCTTCCATCCTTAGCAAGCGGATGTGTCCTTCTCGTTTCCTTGTATCTTTTTATAAGTACATCATCACTTGACTCAAGAAACAGAATTGTATAATCATATTTCCTGCTTTTCATATAATCAAGTACGGAATCGAACTCGGCAAGTGAATTGCCACTCCTTATGTCTACACCAAGTGCTATGTTGTTATATCCATTATTCTGCTTCTGGCAGTCTGCAAGCTCTGCAAACTTTGATATAAGAGATATAGGCATATTATCCACACAATAATATCCCTCATCCTCTAAAACATTCAACGCTGTCGATTTGCCTGCTCCCGACATACCTGTGACTATAATAATCTTCATATACTGCCTCGCTCCTGACTAAAACCTGTATCTAGAACTCTCCTATTTTAACAACCTCAAGCTCAAGCTTAACGCCAGACTTCTTTAAGACCTCTTCTTTTATCTTATCTGTAAGCTCACATACATCCTTTGCTGTTGCCCTGCCTTTATTAACAACAAAGCCTGCATGTTTTTCTGACACCTGTGCATCACCTGCTGACAGACCTTTAAGTCCTGCATCCTCTATAAGCTTTGCTGCAAAATATCCCTCTGGTCTTTTAAATGTACTTCCCGCACTTGGATATTCTAACGGCTGTTTCATTCTTCTCTTTTGTGAAAGTTCTTTTATATTCTCTTTTATCTCATCAGTATTGCCTTTACTTAACTTAAGTGTTGCACTTACTACTATATATCCATATTTCATTATGCAGCTTGTTCTATATCCAAGTTCAAGCTCATCTTTACCCAGCGTATGGATATCACCATTCTGATCTAAGACCTCAGCACTGACAATAATATCCTTTATCTCTCCACCATAAGCTCCAGCATTCATTCTGACCGCCCCGCCTATCGTTCCTGGAATACCTGTTGCGAACTCAAAGCCTGCAAGTCCTTTATCTGAAAGCCTGTTTCCAAGCCTTGACAGCTTCATGCCTGACATAGCCTTTACTGTTACATCATCAATATACTCCACTTCATCAAAAGCATCTGAGAGCTGTATAATAACTCCTCTGAAACCTTTATCTCCTACAAGCAGGTTGCTTCCATTTCCTATAACATAGTAATTTATGTCTGATTTTTTCAATAAACGTATTATAGTCTGTAACTCTTCAACAGAAGAAGGCATTACGAAATAATCCGCAGTGCCTCCTATTCTGAATGTAGTATGACTGCTCATAGGCTCATCTGTTCTGACCTGTGATTCACCTGCTATATCCTTAAGCTTTTCCAACAAATCATTCTGACTCATGTATTATCATACTCCCTGTCTATATTCATTATTTACATCATTCTGCTTACTCATTTAATACAAGTCTGGCTGCGCCATACATACCAGCATCGTTGCCAAGTGTTGCCTTTAATATCTTAGTGTTTCTTGAAGCATGGAACACATACTCCTTATAGTACTTTTCTATTCTGCTTAACAAAAATTCGCCTGCTGCTGAAACACCACCACCTATACATATAACCTCTGTATCGACCATACCAGAAGCACATGCAAGACCTTTACCAAGATAACGGCACATATAATCAACAACCTTTAAAGCAACGGAATCTCCCTTCTTTGCCTCATCAAACACGGCTTTAGCTGATATGTAAGGGATATCCCTTAGCGCTGACGGCTCATCTGATTCGCTAAGCATTCTGACAGCTGTCCTGACTATGCCAGTTGCGGAAGCCACCTGTTCAAGGCAGCCCCTCTTACCACAGTTACAATACTCCTTCTCCTCATCAGCTACAGGAAGGTGGCCTATCTCAGCCGCTGCACCATTGAAGCCGCACAAAGGCTTTCCATCAATGATAACACCACCGCCGACACCTGTACCAAGTGTAACTAAAAGACTGCTTGAGTACTCTTTTGCGCTTCCCATCCAGTACTCACCAAGCGCTGCCATATTCGCATCATTTCCAACCTTAACCTTGTATCCTGTCATCTTACTGAATGTCTGTGCCACATTAAACACACCCCATCCAAGATTGACACATTTGTTAACTGTGCCATCATCCCTGACAGCACCTGGAACTCCTATTCCTACTCCGGCTATATCATCACTTGCTTTTTCTACTGCTTCCAACATATCTGGTATATGTTTTTTTATATCTTCCAGTATAAGGCTTCCACCCTCATCCTTTCTTGTTGGAATCTCATCCTTATAAAGAAGCTCTCCTGACACACTAAAAACTCCACACTTACATGTTGTTCCACCAATATCTATTCCAAGTACTATGCTTTTATCATTATTAATATCTGCATTACTTATATTATCCTTACCACACATACAAGCTTACCCCCAGTCATAATCTGTTATCTGATTATTGTAATTAAAGGTCGTCCTCTTCGTCACCCTTCATAAGGTTTTCCTGAACCCTTCTGTATAACTCCTTAGCTGCATTGTAACCCATCTTCTTCTGTCTATGGTTTACCGCTGCTGCCTCTACAATAACAGCAAGATTACGTCCTGGACGTATTGGAAGCGAATGACATACGACTTTATTGCCAAGATACTCTGTATATTCCTCTTCAAGACCCAATCTGTCATATTCCTTATCCTTATTCCAGTCCTCAAGCTTGATAACCATATCGATTTCCTGTGTTTCCTTAACACTTTCTACACCAAAAAGTGTCTTAACATCTATGATTCCGATACCTCTTAGCTCTATGAAATACTTTGTTACACCTGGAGCTGAACCCACTAATGTTTCATTACTTACCTTTCTTATCTCAACTGCATCATCTGTTACAAGACGATGTCCTCTCTTAATAAGCTCAAGTGCAGCCTCACTCTTACCTATACCACTCTCACCTGTTATAAGCACGCCCTCACCATAAACATCAACAAGCACACCATGGATTACAATACAAGGAGCCAGCTGTACCTTGAGCCATCTTATAACTTCTGCTGAAAATGAAGAAGTTGACTCCTCTGACTTAAGAATAGGTATCTGATACTTCTTTGCAAGCTCTATAATCTCTGGTTCAGGTTCAAGATTCCTGCAGAATATAAGACATGGAATATTGCTTGATAAAAGCTGCATATAACGTTCAAAACGCTCTGTATCTGAAAGACTCTTGAGATATGAATATTCCACATTGCCTATAATCTGTATACGGTCATTATCAAACTGGTCATAAAACCCTGTAAGCTGGAGTGCTGGTCTGTTAAACTCAGGCACATGAATCCATATTCCCTTGACATCTATATCTGGTGTAAGATTCACAAGATTCATCTTCTCAATTACTTTTGATAAATTAACTCTTTCTTTACCATTCATATACTACTCCTATCCTGCATATTAAAGTCATTATTGACAATGCCGCAATTATTATATATTTGATTAATGTTTTCCTGTTTTATATTTAATATATATTTTTACCATATGTATCCACATGCGTACATATTGAATGCCATATTCACAACATTTTATCCCGCTTTCGATATTTACACCATCTTATACATTAGTGTAACACAGCGGCTCTGATATTAAAAGATTTTCTTCAAATATATTGTTGTTGAATTGAATATTAGTTGGTGGCAAACGGACAACAAATATAAGTTACAGACAGTCCAGCATATTGCTTGTTCACATTCTACATACATACTCAATGGAAATACTTATATATATTCTGTGCCACATTCTCTGTTATGCCATCAACCTCCATAAGTTCACTCACACCTGCAGCCCTTATCTTTTCTATATCGAGAAAATGCTTCATAAGTGCTTTTCTCCTTACTGGTCCGATTCCTTCTATATCATCAAGCACCGAATTAACCTGCAGCTTACTTCTTAGTGATCTGTGATACTCTATGGCAAATCTATGTGCTTCATCCTGAACACGTGTTATAAGCTTAAAGCCCTCGCTATGTCTGTCTATAGGTATCTCTACGTTGTTATAATACAAGCCTCTTGTATTATGATTATCATCCTTAACCATGCCACATACCGGGATGTGAATATCCAGCTCTGACAGCACCTTTAGTGCTATATTTACCTGTCCTCGTCCACCATCCATCATAATCAGATCAGGATACACCGAAAAGCCTCTTGACTCCTCTTCACCCGCACGTTCCCTCATGCCTCTCTGGAAACGTCTTGTAAGCACCTCACTCATGCTCTTATAATCGTCAGGTCCTTTGACTGTCTTTATCTTAAACTTACGGTAATCATTTTTCTTTGGTCTTCCATCTTCAAAAACAACCATGGAACCTACAGATTCCACACCACTTGTATTGGATATATCATAAGCTTCTGCTCTTCTTAGGTTCTTAAGTCCAAGCCACCCAGCTATCTCTTTCATGGCACCTGTTGTTCTCTTTTCTTCAAGCTTAATCTTCTCAGCATCCTTGGTAAGAACCATAAGTGCATTCTTATGTGCCAGTTCAACCATACGCTCCTTGTCACCCTTTTTAGGTGTTATGACAGATACCTTTCTTTTCTTTCTGCTTCCAAGCCACTCGGCGATAACATCTGCATCATCTATCTCTTCCTGTGTCATGATAACATTAGGAATATATGGAGTTCCACCATAGTACTGTTTCATAAACTGTGATAATATGGCACTTCTGCTATCATTCGCAGCAACCTTCATATGAAAATGCTCTCTTCCAAGCAGCTTTCCCTGTCTTATAAAAAATACCTGCACAACCGCATCCTCTGCATCCATAGCACATGCTATTACATCCCTGTCAGTAGCATCATCCGCCGTAATCTTCTGCTTCTGTGCTATCTGCTTTACGCTGTTAAGAAGGTCTCTATATCTTGCTGCTTCCTCATACTCAAGCTTCCTGGAGCAATCCATCATCTTATCCGTAAGCTCGTTTATTATCTCTGAATAGTTACCATTAAGAAAACTTATAACCGACTCTATATTTTTCCTGTACTCTGCTTCACTAACCATACCCTGGCATGGTGCATTGCACTGTCCTATATGGTAGTTAAGGCATGGTCTTTCTTTGCCTATATCCTTAGGAAGTCTTCTGTTACAGGTTCTTACCTTATAAAGCTTGCATAAAAGTTCTATAGTTTCTTTTACGGCACCTGCTGATGTATATGGACCAAAGAACTTTCCTGTGCCATGCTTCATTGTTCTTGAGAATAACACTCTTGGATATGCTTCATTTACAGTAACCTTGATAAATGGATAACTCTTATCATCCTTAAGCATCGTGTTATACTTTGGTCTGTGTTCTTTAATAAGATTACACTCAAGCACAAGTGCTTCAAGCTCGGAATCAGTTACTATATATTCAAAATATGCTATATGCGAAACCATCTGTACAACCTTTGCAGAATGATTCTTACTGCTCTGGAAGTACTGCCTTACACGGTTTTTTAACACCTTTGCCTTGCCTACATATATGATTGTGTCATGCTTATCATGCATAATATATACTCCCGGCTTATCTGGAAGTTTTTTTAACTCTTCTTCAAGATTGAACATACACATCCTCATTTCTTATTTCTATGCTATTCTTTATTTGACCTGCGCTCATTATAGCATCCCCACCTTATTCACTCAATTTCATTTTTATAATTTTCTGATTTTTTCACAATATTCGCATATCGTGGGATTATATGCAAAAATGACTGCAATGGTATTATAACTTACACCATTGCAGTCTTTGCCGATACACCTTAAGACTATATCCATCCCTGTTATTCCTGCTTGTGAAACCCTTCTCCTGCTTTACTGTTTCACTGTTTCACTACTTCACTGCTTTTTTATAATTATATACCAGTATTATTTCCATAATTAGAAATACTACGATAAACAGCAGCACACTCTTTAATCCATACCCATATGAATCAAACATCCTGTTTATATCCATTGCGGCTATTATTGACATTTTCTTTGCCAATCCTACACCAAGCACATATAAGACATGTGGAATGAGCATACACAGTGATATGATTACTGACACCTTATAACTAAATCTGTACGATACCATATATGCTATAACTGCTATAACTATCAGCCATAATAACCTGCATATATAATTAATGATAATATACGAACGTATACTTATATCAAACGGAAAATCTGCGAATTTCTGCAGACACAGTATACTTTTATCAATCTGGTTATAGCTGTAACAGCGTGTTATGTTATATATATTAATACCAGCAGCAAGCCCCCATATAAAGACCGCCAGTATAACAATCTTTGACAGCTTAATCCACCACAGCTTCTTTCTTTTTCCTGCTGTTCTTATATGCATATTCATTCCCTGCTGCCGCTCTGAGGCATAATCTCCTGCCGCTATCAGTATAATGATAACAACGGATATCAGATTCATTGTTTCATTGTTAGAATACAGCCTGCTTCCAAATATATCATCGTAATTATATGGATTAACTATAACCGCATCTGCCTCACGGGACTCATTTATATTTTTAACATAATCATATTCCTTCTGCATTATGTCCACTGTACCAAGAAGCTTTTTGGCATTTTCCTTCTCATAAGAGCCATCTTCTTTACTGTCCTGCACTAGCACAGCCTCATCTCTTAATGCTTCAATATAATCACTGACCTCCTTATCTGCCTCATGCCCATCGAATTCCACATAAAAACTGTTAAGCTTATATGTCTTGTTATTACTGCCATAATCTATGCCCTTCATAACCTTAGCCGATGTAAACAGATATATCCCTGCCAGTATAAAAACAATCCCCTTCTGTACTATCATTGTTTTATAGATTTCCATAACATATAAAGGCATACCAGACACAAGCTTCTGATTAGACTGACTTATCTTTACCGCAGCAGCTTCTATGACACTCTTTTGTCTGATTGTATATTTTAATGAATAAGCAATCACATTTCCAGTCAGTCCTGCAGCAAGTAAAACAGCTGTAAGAATCCACGTTGTTGTACTTATATCTGTTATAAAGCCATCTCTTCCCCAGTTCTCATACATAAGATAAGAGCCTCCAGGAAATATAATATTAAATACATTAATATATTTAAGACTGTTAAATGTACTGTTATACTGTATTCTGCCATACAGCATATATTCGCATAAAAGCACCGCTATAAGCAGCGTAACTGCTATCTTATAATTATTCACAAGGTTTATCATAAGATATATCAAAAGACTTATGGCAGTCATTGCGCAGGCATATACTAATACATATATAACAAAAATCTGATTTACACTAACAGCATAAGGAAACATACTAAACATTTTCGAATTCTGTATACAGCATGTTCCATCAACACCATATATCTTTGCATATATACCATATGTTATTGAATTAAACAGACATGATAATATTATATTAAATACTATAATAATAAAGCATCTTATAACAGGCAGAAATATTCTTCCTCTCCTGCTTGTTCTTACAAGCACATATACTCCGTTGTCGCTCTCTTCTGTAAAATGTATTATGATAACCGTCATCATAATCACGTAGATAAGCGGTATAGCTCTATTATTAAGAAGCTGCTCAATAGCTGCCGTGTTTGTATTATTAAATGCCACATCTGCTTTTTCAAGCTTTTCTTTATCTTTTAACTGCTTATTGGCATTGAGAATATAATAGCTGTCTGTATCACCAAAAAGTGTGCTATCTGCTATTCTGCTATAATTTTTAGACTTGATGTTGTCCGCACTATTGTCATAATAGCTGTTATAAGACTTCACGTACTTTTCCTTATTCTCAACAAGCTCTGCTGCTTTGTTTATATACTCGCTATCTTCTTCCCTATATGTATCATATGCGGCTGTCAGCTTACTGGCTGTCAGACCTACCCTGTCTTCTTTAATCTTGTCATAATCATTGATAATCTGTCTGTAATATCTATATGTCACAGCATCATTGCTGCTGTTAACCTGATAAATACATATGCTTATAACCGCTGCCAGCGCACATATTATACACAGAATGCTTTTCTTTATTATTCTTATCAGTTCCATAGGCTTTCTCCAACTACTCTGGTGTTATCTGCTGCCACTGCATGCTTGTGCTTCCTATCTGTGACTTATCAAGAACCGCAGTTACACATATACGTGCTCCACCCTTCTTTTTCTTTGCCGCCTCTTTATCAATAGCCTCTATCTTATCTTTTTCCTCCTGTGACAGTTCCATACCTGCTACATCCGCTCTGGCAGTTGTTACAAGCATGCACCTTTCATCACCGCCTTTATAGTCAAGAGTTATATTACCTGAAGAATTCTCATTAGTTTTATTCAGTACAACCGTTTCATCAACATTTCCATCTGTATCAAATATATAAATATAATTGTCATAGGCTGCCCGTTTTTCTTCTATGCTTTTTCCCACTAATTTAGAAATATTAACTCCTCTGTATACATACAGATGTTTTCCATCATATCCATAAAAATGTATGTAATTCTCATCCCCAATTTCTTTAAACTGCGAAAACTCTCCATTTTTAATTTCTTTTTTCTCCTGCTTTGCTTCCACTGTCGTTCCCTCAATATCCAATGTAAATATATCTTTTATCTCTCCGTTGTCCAGATTTAACTTTCTTATAATATATTTATCCTCATTGGCACATGGGAAGTACATATTATTGCTTTTATCAAAGCTGACTTCACTGTTCCAGTTTAAGATTGAATCAGCTATGTCAGGATATTGTTCATTCATATTGTAAAGTCTCTGCACATTTTCTGTATTTATATCAAGCACCTCAACATAATATATACTTTCTCCCACGGATATACCGCTGTTCCAGTTTATATATACTTTATCTCCTATACCATACAATACTATAAGTTCAAGATAGTTATATGTACTTTCATATGTCTTTATAATATGAGGCTCGCTGTCATCCGATAACGATACTGAACACAGCATGATTGTATTATTACCTGCTAACATATAATACAGCTTTCCATGGCTGATACATGCATTGTTTTTATTTCCATTGACAGAATAACCATCTATGGACAATGTTTTTTCCTCTTTCTTATCTCTCATAGTCTTATTATAAGAAACAAGTATATCCTTCTCAGCGGTCTTTTCTATCATATATATTCTCTGATTGTGATACCATATCTTACTACTAAGACACATATCTGATGATATATATGCCTCACAGTCTTTCGTCTTATGGTCACAATCAATATCAGAACACAGTGGAATAGCCTCCTGTTTAACCATATCATAGTAATACATGTAGCTATTCGTATTGTCACTGACTCCTGATGCACCAGCTATATAGTAGTAACCTGTTTCTGCTGCCGCTGCACTGTCTGACATATAATATTGCGGCTCATTGTCATCATATACATATGATGCATACTTATAATCTACGTCTGTCTTTCCGCTATCAGATGTTTTACTGCTGCATGCCATCACTGCTGACAAACAGCCTATAATCAGTGTAATCACGCTCACATCTACCAATATCTTTTTTATTGATTTCTTCATAAAAACCACCGTCCTTTTCCACGTTTATTTCTGTACTTGACAGGTTTGTGCCAAATATATGCAGACACACCCGGCATATTGACCTTTGGTCTGAACATCATAAGCTTATGTATATATTACAGATACGCAGCTGGAAAAGTGACATGTATTATAAAAAAAATAATGGTGCTACATCATATAGCACCATTATCATATAAGAATTTTATGCCTGCCTTCCAAGATCAAACGCCTTATGATTAAGTTCCCTGAACTTCTCTGGTACGATTGCATCTATAGCTGCACTCCAGTCCTCATAAGGTATATCATCAAAATATTCTGATAATCTTCCCATAAGCACGATATTAACAGCCTTAGATGAACCAGCCTCCTCAGCTATTGATAAGAAATCCTTTGCATCAACTTTAGCACCAGCTTCCTCCAGCTTCTTAACAATATCTGCCGGGTATTCTGCAGCACCTGTTATAACAGGCATAGGATCAACCTCCTGCGTGTTGGTGATAATCTGTCCACCAACCTTAAGATATTCTATCCAGCGTTCAGCCTCAAGCTTCTCGAAAGAAAGAATATAATCAGCTTCTCCCTTATCTATAACTGGTGAATATACTTTTTTACCAAATCTTACATAGGTAACAACACTTCCACCTCTCTGGCTCATACCATGCACTTCCGATACCTTGACATCATAACCCTGATGCATAAGCACATATCCTAACATCTTGCTGGCAAGCAGTGTTCCCTGTCCACCTACACCAACAATCATAATATTCTTAACTGAATCATTCATATATGTTCCTCATTTCTTATTAAAGCCTGATATTTATTGAATAAATCGGACTTTATATTCTGATAATAATGTAATCCTTAAATAGCCCCAAACTTACACATCTGTGAGCACACCTTACATCCTATACAAAGTGTTGGGTCAATGTGTGCTTTCTTATCCTTAACTGCTATAGCAGGACAACCGATACTCATGCACTGCTTACAACCAACACATTTATCCTCATCAACACTTATCGGTGGTTTGTGGACTGTTCCTTTTATCATAACACAAGGTCTGCGGCTTATAATGATAGATGGTTCTTTAGCAGCAAGCTCCTCTGTTACAGCTTCTTCCACAGCCTTAAGATCATATGGATCAACCACTCTTACCCTGTTAAAGCCAAGTGCCTTGCACAGTGCTTCAAGGTCAACCTTACCTGCCGGCTCACCTCTAAGATTCTTACCAGTTGTAGGATTCTGCTGATGGCCAGTCATACCTGTTATGGAATTATCCAGAATAATAACAGTCGAGTTACTCATATTGTAAGAAATATCAGTTATACCGGTCATACCAGAATGTATAAATGTTGAATCACCAATAACACCTACGCTGTTGCTTTCTCCTGCTTCTCCCATAGCCTTGTTAAAGCCATGAAGACCTGAACATGATGCTCCCATGCACACATTTAAATCCATAGCGTTAAGAGGGGCCACCGCACCAAGTGTATAACATCCGATATCTCCGTATACCATGCATTTTTTCTTTTTTAATATGTAGAATATACCTCTATGTGGACATCCTGCACACATAACAGGTGGTCGAGCCGGCAGATTCTCATCTATGCTCATATGAGCAGGTACTTCCATGCCAAGACATTCTCTTACAAGATTCTGTGAGAATTCACCACATATAGGAAATGTATCTTTGCCAGATACCTTGATACCAAGCTGCTTACAATGATTCTCTATAATTGGATCAAGTTCTTCAAGAACTACTACTCTGTCAACTTTAGCTGCGAAATCCTTTATAAGCTTCTCTGGAAGAGGATTGATAAGTCCAAGCTTTAATATACATGCGTCCTCTCCTAATACTTCCCTTGCATACTGATAAGAAGTAGAATCTGTGATAATACCAACACTTGTATCTTTTCCCATCTCAACCCTGTTGAATTCACAATTCTCTGCATATTCTATAAGGTCTTTCGTTCTCTGCTCCACTCTTACATGTGCATTGCGCGAATTAAGAGTCATCATAACTTTAGTTGGATCTTTCACATAAGGTACCTGTGCTGGCTCTACGCGTTCCTCTGCATCTACTATACTCTGTGAATGTGCTACCCTTGTAACCATCTTGAGGAGTACAGGAGTATTGAATTTTTCGGACATTTCAAATGCCTTTTTGGCAAACACTCTTGATTCTTCTGAATCAGATGGTTCAAGCATAGGAAGCTTGGCTGCTATGGCATAATGTCTTGAATCCTGCTCATTCTGAGATGAATGCATGCCAGGATCATCTGCCACACATACTACAAGACCGGCATTAAGTCCCTGATAAGATATAGTAAAGAGGGGATCTGCTGCCACATTAAGTCCGACATGTTTCATGGCACATGCTGCTCTTACGCCACCAAGTGTAGCTCCGTGCGCCACTTCAAGTGCTACCTTTTCATTAGGTGCCCACTCACAGTATACTTCCTTGTAAGCTGCCGCCTCCTCTGTAAGCTCTGTACTTGGTGTACCTGGATAGCTGGATATCACCTTACACCCAGCCTCATATAATCCTCTGGCAACCGCTTTGTTGCCTAACATCAATTCTTTCATATATTACTCCGTTCTTTCTTGTTACACTAATATTCATTTATGCATACTTTCTGCTATACATATCCATTAAAATACAGCAATCAACCCTGATTCTCCTGTGCCACAAGCTTATCAGCCCCATATATCTTACGAAGCTTAGGTTTCTCTATCTTACCTGTTGCATTACGTGGAATCTCTGCAAATATAATCTCCTTAGGTCTCTTATATCTAGGAAGCTCCATACAGAAGTTCTCTATCTCTTCCTCTGTACATGTAACTCCATCCTTTATCTCTATGATAGCTGCTGTCTTCTCTCCTAATCTTCTGTCAGGAAGACCGATAACCGCCGCATCCTTAATCTTGTGGAATCTTCTTAAGAAATCTTCTATCTGTACAGGATATATATTCTCTCCACCTGATACAATAACGTCTTTCTTACGGTCAACAAGGAAGTAGAATCCATCTTCATCCTGCATAGCCATATCTCCTGTATACAGCCATCCGTCCTTAAGTACCTCCTTTGTAGCCTCCTCATTCCTGTAATAACATGTCATAACGCCAGGTCCTTTTACACATAACTCACCTACTTCACCCTGACAGACCTCGTTATCATGCTCATCCACTATCTTACACTGCCAGCCGTATCCTGGAATACCAATAGCACCTACCTTATCTATATTCTCCACACCAAGATGTACGCATCCTGGACCTGTTGATTCTGATAAACCATAGTTAGTATCATACTGATGATTAGGAAAATACTCTTTCCATCTTTTTATAAGTGAAGGTGGAACAGGCTGTGCCCCTATATGCATGAGTCTCCACTGCGACAGATTATAGTCTGAAAGCTTAATCCTTCCTGAATCAAGTGCATCCAGAATATCCTGTGCCCAAGGCACTAACAGCCATACAATAGTGCAGTGTTCACTTGATACCGCAGATAATATCTGCTCCGGCTTGGTTCCCTTAAGAAGCACCGCCTTACTTCCTGCCACAAGACTTCCCATCCAGTGGAACTTAGCACCTGTATGATAAAGAGGCGGTATACACAAGAATGTATCATCTCTTCCTGTTGAATGATGCTTCTGCTCCATGATAGCTGCCTGTGTAAGACTCTGGTGCTTATGTAATATAGCCTTAGGAAAACCTGTAGTTCCAGAAGAAAAGTATATAGCACCATAATCATCCTCAGTTATCTTAACATCCGGCTCCTTGCTGGAGCAGTCTGCTACCAGTTCATGATAACTTTCTGCGAAACTTGGACAGTTATCACCAACATATATAAGAAGTCTTCCTCTTGATAATCTCTCTGCATTTACCTCTATTCTTCCGATAAAAGCAAAACCAAAAACTATAACATCAACCTGTGCAAGCTCGGCACAGTAATATATCTCATCCGAATCATAACGGAAGTTAAAAGGCACTGCGATAGCACCCGTCTTTAACACGCCAAAATATATAGGAAGCCATTCAAGACAGTTATACATAAGAATAGCTACCTTATCACCTTTCTTAACCCCTCTGCTTATAAGCATATTGGCAAACCTGTTAGCCTTTTCGTTGAATACACTCCATGTAATCTCACGCCTGTATGGCATGTTATTAATAGGCTGAATCAGATCGAACTCCTTCCAGGTCGTTCTTCTAGTATCCTTCTCATCAGGATTAAGCTCAACTAGAGCTACCTCATCCGGGTATAACTCGGCATTTCTTACTAAATAATCTGTTACTGGCATAATATTTTCCTTCCTGCTATATAATTGATACCATGGTAAAAGGTCTAATCCCACATGAGCTTGCTCATAGGTTGGCGAAAGACCTTGGAACCCTCCCCGATATGAGCATAAAAGTGGGATGATAATCCCGTATCTTTATAAAACTTCATTAAATAATAGAATACCACATTTTGCACAATAAAAAAAGAGCTGCAGGGCAACTCTTTAGTTAAATATACCATTATACATTAATCACCAACATGCTCATTTATAACCTCACACAGATTACGACACGGTTCATAATATTTTCCTTTATACATTAAAACATCTCCAAAATACACAGGAATTTCTTCACTTGTTCCGTCATTATAATTAAATGTAATCTTATATAAAGTACGTTCTGTGTCTGGCTTAGCTTTTTCCGGCATATTATCTTTTGATAGTCTTTCAATACAATCATCTAATGTTTTTCCATCTATAGTCACTTTTTTTGATGTAATATTACTTTTTATAATAATATTTTTCAAATCTGTAAGATTAAACTTAATTATCTTTGAATCATATTCACTATATACAGCAGCGAGTTCATTTATAACATCTGTAATCATGTCTGTATCTTCTACTGTATAACTTTTCCCATTATACTCTATATTGCTTTGCGATATCACTATACTTTTATGTTTTCCATCACTATCTTTATACGAAAGATAATACTCCCAACCAGTACGCGATGCATCTCCTTTTAATATAGAAACAACAGAATATGTTCTCACATGTATTCCATTAATCATACCAGCTATTTTATCACAATCATCTATTTTCTGTTTTACTCCATCTTTCCCCCTTGTAACAGATAGTTCTGATATATTCTGATTTATACTGATTCGTTTTGGAATCCTTATATTTATTGCTATGATAGCTATCGCTATAACTAAAAGGCATATTAGTATAATTGCATATTTTTTCTTTTTCATATATATATCCCCCTATTTATAATTAATATTTATTCAAAATAATATAAATATACATCTTCCAGATTAATATTATCTTCAACTTTTACTGCTTCATCAGGTAACTCATCTCCTACTACCCTCAATGCTAAACCATTTTTTCTTTGTCTTATATTACCTATCTTATATTTTTTCTGTTTATCACTAATCTGCTCAAGAGAACAAGTAATTTCTCCTACTTTTCCTGACATATTCTCAATCAATTCTACAGGAGTGCCTGTTGCTATAATTTGTCCATCTTTTAATAAAATAACCTTATCGGCTATACACTCTATATCACTTACTACATGTGTTGCAAAAAGAATTATCTTATTCTTTGATAATTCTGCAATATAATTTCTTATTGAAATTCTTTCTTTAGGGTCAAGTCCAGCAGTGGGTTCATCAAGTATAAGAATTCTAGGTTCTCCTAATAAAGCTTGTGCCAAAAGAACTCTCTGTTTCATACCTCCCGAAAAACCACCTATTTTCTTATATGCAACATTACTAAGGTTAACTACATCGAGAAGCTCTTCTATCTGCTGATTAACACTTTTAGTAATTGTATTTCCATTTTTATCTGATACTTTAATTTTTTTCACTTCTTTAATTTCTGCCATATATTTAAGAAATGCCATAGGCGAAAAATCCTCATAAAATCCCTGCTGTTGTGGCATATATCCAACAATTTTCCTAAAATTTTTTCCAAGCTTCAATATGTCTTTTTTTTCTTTATCCTGACTATATAAAATACTTCCACCATTAATCTTATCTCTTGAAATATTATCGGTAATAAGATTAATCATAGTACTCTTTCCTGCACCATTTGAACCTAATATTCCATATATTCCTGATGTAAATTTATAATTTATTCCTTTTAACGCTTGTACTGTTCCATAAGTTTTTTTTAAATTTATAAGCTCTAATTCCATATTTTAATTAACTCCTTTCCTTATCATTTTTATTTATAACAGCCTTATGCTGGAATACATTCATAATATATATAGTTGCGCCTATTCCAATCAAAATAATTATTCCAGTCAAAAACCAGTAAACAGTCATCGTCCTTCCGCTTTCTATCCAACATCTGAAAAATGCCATATACTTTACTATTGATATTTTATACATAAACTTAAACCCAAGCATATACAATAATTGTGGTAAAATAATTACCAGCCCTACAATAAAACAATATGAATATTTAACATATATAGATACAACTGACATTATCATTTGTATTCCCAAAAGGAACATATATTTAATCATAAAATCAATAAAAATATATACTATTATCGGTGGGTTTATTATGTAATTCTGAAACAGCATTATACTTTTCAATGGTGCTGTTATATTGGTATATGTATATACACCACAAAGCTTCTTATAATACATCCCATATGTAATACAGGCAAATAGCAGACTAAGCATACTCTGGATAAACAACTTCTTTACCAGCCATTTTCTTCTGTTCATTCCCGTAAGAGCCAGACTCTTTACCATTGATTTCTTTTCATATGCTATAAACCCGCATGAAATAACAATAGCTGCAATAACATTTATCATTGCAATAAGTTCCTGATTATTCCACTCTCTGTTTCCTATTGTTTCTGTATACTCATATGGATTAATTACAACGGCTGATATTCCCTTCTCATTCATCTGTTTAATATAATTAAAATTCTCTTTTACAGTATTAAATAAGTCCTGTCTATTAGCAAGAAGTGTTTTCGCGCCTTCAGCAGAATAATCAAAGTTATCAAGAAAATCTTCATATTCATCATTATATTCATTATAAATATCTATTAATTCCGTACCATAACTTAACCCTTCCGCTTTCTCATAATATCCTAACATATAACTCTTTTTGGCATCATATATAACCCCATAGCTTGGCTCTACATTAGCTGCAATATATGCAAGAAGCAGCAGTATCCATATTATTCCCTGTGAAATTAATATCTTATAAACTTCTTTACCGAAATTATTCGTCTTTACCATTAATCTCATAATATATGTCAGAATTAACTCTATAGCGTTTTCTACTATATTCATCTTACCAGTGAAATATTTTCTTATGCTGATATATGCACTTGCAAACAAAGCCAGTATTCCTATAAATACCGATACAATTATCGTAGTTGTTAACAAAGATACTGCAATGTTAAAACATCCCCAGTTAAAGTATTCTGCTGCTTTATTCGGAAAAAATAAATAATATACATTCAGATACTTAAATATCTGCAATATAGATTTTGCTGAAATAACCTTATATATCACCACATCAGCCACACAAATACAGCAATAAAAAAACAGACCAATATTTACATTGCCAAAGCACAATAAAATTGCCCATAAAACAAGCGATAATACAACATTTGCCAATATCGATAATAATATTATTAATCCTAAAAACTGTATTCTTGAAAGCTTACCCGAAGTAAGTATAAAATATTCATCACTTACGGCTGCAACATTCAGGTCTTTTACACCATCATATCTGTTAAGCAGCATAACCGCTGACTCTGTATACAGTGCAACATTCGTTACTACCGCCTGTATTAACAATATTATACTTCTCTTAACAAACAGAACTCCCCTTCCACTCTGACCTGTATGTACAATATGATATAATCCGTTTTTTCTTTCCGAAAAAAACATATATACTGTATATACACACGTAATTAATGTTAATAAATGAATATAATTATTCTTATATAATTTTTCTAACCACAATCCATTACTTAATTGTACATCTGCATCTATTATCTGTGATAAATCATATTGCGTTTTTAATAAGTTGTTATATTCAAAGCTGTTCTTTTTATAAGTTCCCGCTGTTGCATATAATATTGCTGTCTGTCTTTTATCCTCAATTATCCCCTTGTAATTATCTATATACTTTGCCTGCTGCATTAACTTCTCTCTTGCCTGTTTAGCAGCTGCTGTCTTGTCAGAACTGTCACTGCCATTGATTTCATATTTCTGAAAATATTCCTGCCACGCTATCGTTGCCGCTTCCGTACTCAGTTTGCTATCTGACTTAACACCTTCAGCCGTATTAAGCATTTCTATATATGCATATGTTACCTGCAGGTCATCTGTTTTATCGCTGACAAGTATCAGCATATTAAACACTAATAAACATACTAACAGACCTATATATGTTTTTCCAACAATTCTTTTAAGCTCTGCCATAACATCCCTTCTCCCCGTAATTATTTTTAAAAAGCAGGATTAAACATTTTATATTTAACCCTGCTCTGTAACTATGATAAATTCTGATATATCTGTTTTATTGATGCAGTGCCACTATTCAGATAATCCATTTTATTTATTACTCCTACGCCTGTTGTTATCACCTTTTTATACGGTTTGCTATTAAGAGATTTTAAATTCTTATATACATCTGAATCACTATTGCTGCCCATAAGAATATATCTTTCGTCAATCCCATATACACAGATTCCTGATGCATCCGCAACAACAGAAGTATCCTCTGGATACTGCTCATAATATTTTTTTGCTTTTTCCAAAAATTCCTCATCATATTCCATTTCATATTGTGCTTTTAATGTACCATTCATATCTATTGCTGTGAAATATGACTTTGTTTCTCTGCTTTGTGTAGACTCAAAAAAATATAAATACTCACCATCACTTTGTAATGAATACAACTTCTCCATATCTGTAGTGTAAATAACTTCACTTGTATTTTTATCAAAATTAACCTTAATTAAGGTATCATTATCATTACCTGTTGATGATGTCATAATGTAGAAATTACCATTACTATCCATCCTGACATAACTGCCATCTGACATAGAATCTACTTTTCCTGTATTTTCTCCAAATACATCTACTCTGTCATCACCTGTATATGTCCATAATTCTGTATATTGACCTGTACTTAAATCATACTTTGAAACACGGTATTGTACATTATTATCAGAAAAATACATTCTCGCTGTTCCGCCAGCATAAAAATAAATATTATTATCTGACAGATAAACGCCAAAACCATTGTTCTGTCCAGCTTTCATAGCATAATCTCCCGGAAACTGAAATTCTCCAAGAACCTCTCTTGATGAATTGCTTTCAAGCCTTATTCTACATATATAAAATGGTGCAATATAACCATTTTTTGCATAGTCAGCATCCAAAAATGATGTATAGTAATAAAAATAACCATCTGATATCATACTTGCCTGTACACTGGTTACCGTTATCTGCTCATCTTTTACTGATGCAAGCTTTGTAATACGTTCTTTATTTCCAAATGTAGCATCATACTGGCATAAATAATAATCCCTGTCTTTAGTAACCTCAATACAATATAAATGATTATTATAATACATAACTTTTTCATTCATGCAATTACATCCAAATGTGCCATTTTCTGTATTAATTCCACTAACATAAGCATCACATGTTTCACCATCATGATTACAGTTTACCTTAGAGCATAACGGCATATTGACATCGCTATTTATATTATAAAAATACAAAATATTGTCAATTACATAATAATAGCCATTTTCTGCTATTGCCATATCTGACTGCCCATATACCCCCTGCTCCTTTTCCTCATTATATACATAATCAGGAAAAGGATTATTATTATCAGACTGTTCCTCATTTATCTGGTATTTGGTACACGCCGCCAACATAGCCATCATAAAAAATATAGCACTTAATACCACTTTTTTCATAAGCTTTTACCTTGAATTAACCCAAAATGATGTATCTCCATATTCATCACATGAAATATATGGGATAACATAATGTCCAGAATTATTCAATTCAAATTCCTGATAAGCCATGTTTCCTCTATATACAGTACTGCTATTATATTCAATACCTATACTATTTCCATCAACAGTAACATCCGGTCTATCAAAATTAGCTGATATTACCCAACCTGAAGATCCTTCATCCCATCCAACATTTGCCTGTACTGAGGCAGTTCCACGTATACTATGTGAAACATTGTAATCATCCATATAACCAAATGAAAATGGCTCATTGTTATATTCCACTCTTCTTGTCTGCTGTCCAGCAAAAGCACTAACTGATAAAAACAGACTAAACACTGCCGATAATGCACATACCTTCGCTATCTTTTTTTTCATAACAAATTACCTCCAATTTTTAAAATTTTCTTAATGATTTAATTTCTTTTGTTACCTTCTCTACAACCATTTTTGAAAAATCTGCCATAAATGGTTTAATATTTTCCAAAACGTTATACTTTCCTTTTTACTATCACCCCTTTCCAACTTCAAATGCCTAAGATACATGAAATCTAACTAACAAATAACCTTCTATGTACCAAGCATCTTACTTATTCATCCTGCTCTGTATCTTTGACATAACCAATAACAATGCACATATGTTAATACCCATAGCCATATATCCTGTTATTGTTCTATCAACCCTCACAATACACAAAACTATAGTTAATAATGCTTCCAAAGCCACTATAATTCTTGCTCTTTTCTTACTTTCCATTAATTCGCCATCATTAAGTGCAAGATTAGGATGATTAACTGTACCAACACATATTATGTATAAAACAGATACCATACAAAGAAACATAACAAGTGTCATATACTTTAACCATACGAAGTCACATGCCTCAATGATAACACATATAAGATTAGTTCCCATAAAACACTGACCAAATGTTTCAAGATGAAAACCGCCTGTTCTTCTTCTAAGAAACATAAATGTACACAAAAATATTATTATATTCACAAGCCTGTTTAAAACCACACCCATTATGCTTATCGTAATTAGTGTCAATACTTTTTCCAGTGTAATTGTATAAGCATACACATATGCTTCCTTGTCATCTTTTGATATAATATCTGTATTTATCATACTATCAACTATTTTTACTATTAATTCATCAATCATATATACAATTCTCTTTCTATTTACATTTTAACACACAAAATACACAATTCAACCCCATTATCAAAAAACGACTATATTGAACAAAAAACGACTATATTAAATCACCCCTCTAAATAGCAACCACAATCTATATAGCAAAAAACCAGACGCCATCAGACATCTGGTTTCTGCCATCTACATTATTATTGAAAACACAAACTCTCCATTCTTATAATCAATAATATATTCTGCATTATATTTTTCCAATGTTGCAACTACATTACGAATTCCTAATCCATGTTGTTCCTTATCATCTTTGATTGTCCGCATATATCCATCTTCCATAATTTCAGGCTCTGTTTTATATGAATTGGATACTGCTATGCTAAGAACATCATCCTCATATAACAACTTTATACCTACTGTCCTTTTATCTATCTCACATTGTCCTGCTGCTTCTATAGCATTATCAAGAAGATTAGACAGTATAGTAACTATATCTTCATCTGAAACTTTTATATGTGAAAGATCATTTATCTTTAGAATGAATAATACATCATTCTGTAAAGCTTCATAATATTTGGCATTGATAACTGCATTAACTACTTCATTATTTGTATCAACCATATCAAGCTGACCATCAAGTTTATCAAATATACTGTTTATATATTCTTCAAGCTTATTATAGTTTTTCTTTTTTAACAAAGAATCTATACACATAATCTGATTCTTATATTCATGTGTTCTTTTTCTTTGTATATCATAATTTTTACGTAATGAATTGTATAATTCAAGCTGTCCTATAGATTGCTGCTTTAAAACATCTGCTTCTCTTATCCTCTGGGAATTCTCAAGAATTTCATTAATAAGATGGAATACAACCATATTAAGTACTATAAGTACTATCGCTATAACATAGTACACATTAACTATATCTTCATGATATGAAGTAACCATTGAATTAGTCATCACTATAACCGTAATCAAAGTAAATATTGGAAATATAAGGAATTGAAGCCATTCTTTATTACTCATGTCAATAACGTTTTTCTTTTTTATAACGCTGATTCTTTTTATGATAATAAGAAACAAAAACAAAATGATTCTACTTGCAATTATGACTAACACACCTATCAAATCTGTTGAATCTTCTAATATATCTATATTGTTATATCGCGCAGTCACTATCATAATTACAATATAATCTATAACACCTATTATTCCCTGTATAAGTAAAGTTAATATTATAGTCTTAACAGCACTGATTTCATATAAAAATCTTATTACTATCAGCATTGTAAGCATAATCATTAATAATTTCACAATTGTATAATTCTTCAAAAAATGCACACACACATATACAATTGATATTAACAGACAAATCGCTGATATCTTTTGTTTTACCTTTATTTTTTTACCTCTGGCAAATATGCCAAAAAAAATCAAGTAGCATATTATTTCAACAGCCAATATAGTTATATCAGCAATGTATTTAAGCATATATTACTCCATATCACTATAATGTTTTCTTACCTGGTCTTTTAGGCTGATGTAAAATTACTGTACATTTAGATGGCCATTCATCATTCTTTTTTACCACCATGTTCTTAGTCACTTTGTTTACTGCCTTAAGTACATTAACTTTTAAATCACTCATCTTTATATACCTCCGTTTAATTATATTATGGCTTTAAACTCCATTATTGTTTTTTTAACTTCTTTATAGCGGGGCTTGGGAACTCCTATTTCCTCGCCATTTTTTAAATATATACGATATCCGCTTACTTTTTTTACATACATCATATTAACCATATAGCTTTGATGTACCCTTATCATATACTCACAATCTTTTAATGTCTTTTCTATATCATTCAGCTTGTTGTTTGTCACATAATCATCACTTTCTTTCCCATCTATATGAAACATAACCTTATGTGCACTGCTTTCTATGTACATGACTTTATTAATGATTACTTCTTTTTCCTTATGATTACATATAAATACCCTTTTATCAATCCCCCTATAATTCATATTATATAGTACTGCATCCATACATTCATATATTGATGCTTTTAATTGTCTTTCATTCTTAAGTATATATCTGACTGCATTATACTTATAGCCCTGAATCGCATAGCTTATAATCGCTGTTATAAAAACTATATTAACGTTATCTGAATATGTTCTTATCCATTCTGCTACTTCTAATCCACTAACCTCTGGCATATTAATATCAAGAAATACAACATCATATGATACTATATTCTCGCGTAATTCCATGATTACCTTACCTGAATTATATAAATCGATATTGTACTCCAGTCCTTTTTCATTCAGGTATGTTTCTATTGCTAAACCAACGTTCTCCAAGAACTCTCTTTCATCATCACATATGGCTATTTTCACCAATATTTACCTCTGTTGCACTTTATATTCTCTATGGTGTATCTTCTCTTTAGCTTATCTTTTATATATAATTTCTTATGATATAAATTATTTTTATGTATATATAGCTTTCTACTATATTATTCTTTTATGCCTATTCATTCTACATCCACATAAACATTCCGTATAAACTATATATATTTTTAACACTAATTTCCCTATATAACAATACAATGTGCAAAAAAAGACTATTTTTTACAAAAAAAGACTATTTTATCATAACATCATAGCAAAGAAAAACTCTCCACTCTCACATCTTATGACGTGCCTTGCATTATACTTATCAAGTACTGCCATAACATTGCGAAGTCCAAAGCCATGTTCCTGCTTTTCTTCCTTTCTTGTTATCATATATCCATCATCTGTAATCTGTGGTTCATATTTATAAGTGTTTGACACTGATAATATAGTATGTGCATCCTCGCATGTGAACTTAAGCTTTATCAGCCTGTGATTAATATCGCACTGCCTGGTTGCTTCTATTGCATTATCAAGAAGATTAGATAACACCTGGACTATATCCTCATCTGATATATTTATTCCCGAAAGGTCGTTAATCTTGAATACCATAAGTATATTGTTATCGACAGCTTCATGATACTTTGCATTAAGTACTGCATTAACTATTTTGTTATTAGTATCTATCATATCAAGTTCCCTGTTAAGGTTTCCTGTTATGCTCTTAACATAGCTTTTTAGCTTATCATACTCCCCATTTTCAGCAAGTGTCTCTATACACAGCATCTGATTCTTATACTCATGTGTTTTTCTTCTTTGCCTGTCGAAATTCTCTGATACAGTTCTGTATAACTCTATCTGTCCTGCTGCCTGTTGTTTTAACACCTCATTTTCACGAAGCTTATATGAATTCATTATTATATCCTTTACAAGATGAAACATAATGATATCCATAATAACAACGCCTACTGCTATTACATAATATATGACAGCAAGCTGTGTTGCATCCATCGTCATCATCGTTCCACTAAGTGTTATAACGATAAAAACTGTAAACACTGGGAAAAACAGAAGCTTTCTGCAATCGCTATTGCTTACATCTACTCTGTTAACATTCTTCCTAAGGCTATATTGCCTTAAGAATATCGTTATTAATAAAAATACTGCCCTGCTCAGTATAATAAGTGAGTTACCAGCAGTTTCTGATATATTCCCGACATTTTCCAAGCTTCCAAATATGCTTATCATAATGAGCATAACAAGATAATCAAGCACAATTGCCACCGAATAATATATCAGGGCTATTGCTGCTGACTTGATGATACTTATCTGTTCCATAATATACATATATATAACTATCGCTATCATCCCTGCCAACAGCTTTACTGGTATATATGTCTTAAGAATCCTGGAAATGATAAACATTACACCTATGAGAATAACCATACTCATATTATATACTTTATCTGTTATATTTTTCTTACGGACAACAAAAGACTCATATAACATTCTGCAGGTTATCATTTCGATAGTTATTATTATCACGCTGTTAATACTATTCCCCATTATAATCTTCCCCTGTATGCTATATAGCTGTCAGCAACCTCTCTATACCTCACCTTTGGTATACTTATACGTTCACCATTCTCTAATATAACATAATATCTTACGAGCTTACTAATATACTTCATATTAACCATATAGCTCTGATGCACACGCAAAAAATCTGCTTCTATGTACTCTTTTTCAACATCGTTTAATGTACTATATATACTGTAATCCTCAGGATCTTTTCCAATTATATGAAACAGAAGCTTATGCTTATTACTTTCAATATACATTATCTGGTTGACCAATACCTCACAGCTTCCGCCACAGAAATCTATAGTCTTCGTTTTGTGGCTGCTGCTTATCTTATCAAGTATTGCATCCATACATTCATATATAGATGCAGCCAGCTGATTGCTATTTTTAAGGATATATCTTATTGCATTGCAGCGATATCCCTCTGGTGCATAATTAATATATGCTGTCACAAATGCTATATATATATCCTGTGAGTATACTCTTATTTTATCAGCTGTCTGTATTCCGTTCATATCTTTCATATCTATATCCAGAAATGCAATATCATATTCCATCACATTCTCACCCAATGCAACAAAATCAATCCCGGATGTATATATATTTATTTCACGAGCAATGTGTTTACTATCAAGATATACTTCAAGCAATTCTTTGATTTTCTCTGCAAAAATCTTTTCATCATCACATATGGCAATCTTTAACATCTGTCCGACCTCAGTTTCTTTGTATAATTATACACTTATAATACCATGATATAAGTGTCAAACGCAAATTCAACACTAATATCATACTATATATGCAAAGAAACTATATGCTCAGCATGCATATGTTTTGAGTGTTTTATAGTCGTTTATGACTATATTTCTATTCCATCCACATCTGTGAATCTATCACTTTATTAATATTTATGCAATATCACTTACAAAAACAGGACATTTTATGCAAAAAAAGGACATTTTTTCTTATTTAACTATGTTCTTTAATAAACCACCATTATATTTCAATTAAATCCTCGCATTTACAGTTTAATATTTTTGCAAGTCTGAATACATTTTCAGCTTTGGTATGATTAATATTTCTCTGTCTTTGTTCAAACAACTGTATCTGTCTTAACGACACACCTGATAACTCTGACAATTCTCTCTGTGAATAACCTGAAAGCATACGGATCCTCTTTAGATTAGTATCTATATAATAGCTTTCCCACAGTTCGTTCATTCTATCAACAAACTGTTGTATATCCATCTCGTGATACACAGGATACATATCTACTATATCTTTAAGCTTTACAGCATTCCATATCTTTGCAAATGTTCTGCCTGTGTACCATTGATAATATGCAAGTGCCCAGCCTGTCCAGTATTCTGCTGTTTTATCAATGTACATTACATCTTCTTTATCGTCCAGTTTAAGACCTGATTCCGCTATAACCTCTTTGAACAATTCACATCCAGTTTTACCCGCTACATATGTAGGATTACCTGACTGAAACTGTTTAGATATATCTGATACTATAAACATGCCAAAAAACTCATCAATCTCCACATCATATGTATTAACAGCATAATCAAGCATATCACCCATTATTCTCTGTGCCATATTTACATAATCACACGGATAAGCGTGCATCACCATTTTCAATACCCTCCCTCATAATATCAAGCATATACAGGTCATTAATATCTGCTTTTTCTTTTTTATTCATTCTGTATTCTTTTCTTGCTTGTTTTTCACGTTTCACTTTCTTAACATAATATATATCGTGACTCGCATTTTCATTTCCTGTATATTTTATCGTCTGAAATGCTTTCTGACTTTTTAATACAATCTGCTCCCCAAGCTTTCCATACCTCATAGCTGCCGATAATTTCTGAAGCGATATAACACCTGCCACAAAATCCTGTGCAAACGAAAAATACGAATCATCTGCACGATAACCTATTATCACATCATAATCAGATATATCAATCAAAAAATGTTCTCTAAGATACCTTTTAGCTTCTTCTGCGACACTTCCGTTCTGCCAGTACGTCCTGTTATCAGTTAATACAGCAAGCCAGTTAAGTATATTATACTTTGATGAATTGAGATTAAGTATATTCATTTCTGACATATCTAATTCATACATATTGACATAACCATCGTTATTCTTTGCACATGCCCATTCTCTAGCAAGATTAATATCTTCTGTACAATAAAATCCTCTCCCATAATCATTATTTAATTTTCCTTTTCCATATTCAGGCTGACCAACTATAACATCTGAGCCGTGATATAATTTTATGTTTTTTTTACCCTTCAAATTTTCCATCTCCTACCTGATTATTTTTTTATTATAATATAGCTTTTTTATTATATCGCTACTGCGATATATTTTCAATCAGCTGCATAAAAAACTCCCCATTATCCAGCAGCCATACCACCGGATAATGGGGAGTTTAAGGTGTTTAAGGATTGCGTGAATTGCATAGCAATGTAGCAATCCTGATACATCAGTAAGTGTCAAAAGTCATTTACACATCATGATTCTTTACACCACGAAGTCTGGCCATAGCTCTTGCCAGTGATGCCGTTGATACGTGGTATTCCATAATACTCTGTTTCTGTGCAAGCTGTTCCTTCGCTCTTTCAAGCGCTGCCTCAGCTCTGAACTTATCTATTTCTTCAGGTCTTTCAGCTGAATACACTATTATGTCAACTTTATTGTGTTCAACTTTAAGAAGTCCTGTCGAAACTATAGCTTCCTGCCATGTTGTTTCTCCTGGAACCCTGAATCTTAATTCTCCAGTCTCAACGCTACATGTCATAGGCTCATGGTTAGCCATAATAGCCATCTCACCGTCAAAACCATCAAATATAAGAATCTCACATGGTCCATCATAGAATACCTTATCACAGGCTATTAATTTCAATGAAAATGTATTCAACCCATACCTCCTTGTTTTTACGAAGTAAAAATGCGAGCCCTCTGGCGAGCCTAAGGTTTTACCTCCTTGTTTTTTACGAAGTAAAAAATGCGGGATTTATTTCAATGTTTCTGCCTTAGCCTTAACATCCTCAATAGTACCTACATTAAAGAAAGCTGCTTCCGGATATTCATCCATCTGACCATCAAGTATAGCTTTGAAGCCCTTAACAGTATCCTCAACAGGGACATACTTACCAGGAGTACCTGTAAAGTTCTCAGCTACATGGAATGGCTGTGATAAGAATCTCTGAATCTTTCTTGCTCTGTATACAGTAAGCTTATCATCCTCTGAAAGCTCTTCCATACCAAGAATTGCAATAATATCCTGAAGCTCCTTGTACTTCTGAAGCACCTCCTGAACACGTCTTGCAACAGTATAATGTTCCTCACCTACTACATCAGGTTCAAGGATTCTTGATGTTGACTCAAGTGGATCAACAGCAGGATATATACCCTGTTCAACAATCTTTCTTGAAAGAACCGTTGTTGCATCCAGATGTGAGAATGTTGTTGCAGGAGCTGGGTCAGTAAGGTCATCAGCAGGTACATATACAGCCTGTACTGATGTGATAGAACCCTTTGTTGTTGAAGCGATTCTCTCCTGAAGTTCACCTAAATCAGTTGCAAGAGTTGGCTGATAACCAACGGCTGATGGCATACGTCCAAGAAGTGCTGAAACCTCTGAACCTGCCTGTACAAAACGGAATATGTTATCAATGAATAAAAGCACATCCTGTTTCTTAACATCTCTGAAATACTCAGCCATAGTAAGTCCTGTCTCTGCAACTCTCATTCTTGCTCCAGGTGGTTCATTCATCTGACCAAATACCAGGGCTGTCTTATCAAGTACTCCTGATTCCTTCATTTCAGTCCATAAGTCGTTACCTTCACGGCTACGCTCTCCTACACCTGTAAATATAGAATAACCACCGCTTTCAGCAGCTATATTTCTTATAAGTTCCTGAATAAGGACTGTCTTACCAACACCAGCACCACCGAACAGACCTATCTTACCACCCTTTGCATATGGTGCAAGTAAGTCGATTACCTTGATACCAGTCTGTAACATCTCTACTACAGGACTCTGTTCTGCGAATGATGGAGGATCTCTGTGAATACTCCAGTGCTCCTCACCATCCAGTTTAGTTCCATCATCAAGGGTATCACCAAGAACGTTAAAAAGTCGTCCAAGAGTCTTTTCACCAACAGGAACTGATATACCACTTCCTGTTGCTGTGACTTCCATATCCTTACAAAGGCCTTCACTTGCTGCAAGCATAATGCATCGAACAACATTATTACCTATATGCTGTGAAACCTCCATAACCTTCTTTTTACCGTCCTGTATTACATAAAGTGCATCCTTGATAGCTGGAAGATAATTACCTTCAAATTCAACGTCTACTACAGGTCCTGAAACCTGTACTATCTTTCCTTTCATCTCTTCCACGTGAATTACACCTCTTTCTGCCTAGTCTGAAGCCCTTTTTATCCTGCCTGGGCTTTTTTCTTCATCTTTTTCTTCTTAAGAGCCTTTGCACCACCAATAACCTCAGTTATCTCCTGTGTTATGGCTGCCTGTCTTACACGGTTATACTCTATAGACAGCTCTTTAAGCATAGCTTCTGCATTATCTGTAGCTGCCTGCATGGCAACCATACGGGCGTTCTCCTCTGTTGCAAAGCCCTCAACAAGAGCTCCATACACGAAACCTGTAACATAATTATATGTAAGATCATTAAGAACAACCTTTGGAGATGGATAGATAACGAAATAATCATCATTACCTTCAAAATCCTCAAGTGTACCGTTACTCTTTCCCTGTCTGGCATTAGCTGCTAACTCTTCCTTGATGAATTCGTTAGTCTTAAGAGGAAGAAGCTGTTCAACCTGAACTTCTTCCTTCATGCCATGCTCCATCTTAGTATACACGATATACACCTCATCCATCTCTTCCTTCTTATAACGTTCTACTATATCCTCCGTTATAACTCTGGCTCTATGGACTGATGGGTTATTTGCAGAGAATCTGAAAGAATTCTCCACATTATAACCAAGTGAGCTAAAGTAAGCCCTTCCTGTTTCTCCGATGGCAAATATCTTATACTGTTCTGCCTCGTCACACAACCTCTTTGCTTCCTTTAAAACATTATGGTTATAAGCTCCTGCCATACCCTTATCACCACTTATGACAATAAATGCTTTTTTCTTGACACTCTCATGTATATCTACATTTCTGTTATCAAAGAAAAGATGCTGCATAGTAGGAAAATGGAATAATATACTTCTTATCTGATCCTGTAATCCATAAAAGTAAGGTTCGGTATTCTCAAGCTTCTGCTTAGCCTTTCTAAGCTTAACTGAGGACATCATATACATGGCTTTGGTGATCTTCATCGTATCATGAATACTACTTATTCTGGCCTGAATTTCTTTAGTATTCGCCATAGCAATCCCCCTTATCTTTCACTCTTGAACTCGTTAGCTGCTGCTATAATAGCTTCCTTCGTCTCATCTGTAAGATCCTTAGTTGATTCAATAGTATTAACTATCTCTGAATGCTGGCTATGGAAGAACTCAAGCATATCTGCCCTGAAGCCCTTGATCTTAGAAAGCTCAATATCACTGAATACATGCGCATTAGCTGATACAAGTATAATAACCTGCTCTGCCATACTAAATGGATGACTCATAGGCTGTTTAAGAAGTTCCATAAGTGCACGTCCATGCTGTAACTGCTTCATAGTACCCTCATCAAGATCTGATGAGAACTGTGTAAACACTTCCATCTCACGATACTGCGCAAGATCGATACGGATACTTCCTGCTGCCTTCTTCATAGCCTTAGTCTGTGCTGCACCACCAACACGGGATACAGAAAGACCTACGTTAACGGCTGGTCTTTGACCAGAGAAAAACAGCTCACTTTCAAGGAATATCTGACCATCTGTAATAGATATTACATTGGTTGGAATATATGCTGAAAGGTCACCTGCCTGTGTTTCAATAATAGGAAGTGCTGTTATAGAACCTCCACCTGCTTCTGGTGAAAGACGGCTTGATCTTTCAAGAAGTCTTGAATGCAGATAGAATACATCACCTGGATAAGCCTCACGTCCTGGTGAACGCTCAAGCAGAAGTGATATAGCTCTGTAAGCAACCGCATGCTTAGAAAGGTCATCATATATAATAAGAACATCCTTTCCGTTATGCATGAAATACTCTGCCATGGCTGTACCTGCATAAGGTGCTATATACTGAAGTGGTGCTGGATCTGCTGCTGTTGCTGATACAATAGTTGTATAATCCATGGCACCTGCTGTTTTTAATGTATTAACAAGCTTAGCAATAGTAGATGCTTTCTGTCCTATAGCTACATATATACAGATAACATCCTTACCCTTCTGGTTTATGATAGTATCTGTTGCGATAGCTGTCTTACCAGTCTGCCTGTCACCTATGATAAGCTCTCTTTGTCCACGTCCTATAGGGAACATGGAATCTATAGAAAGAAGACCTGTTTCCATAGGAACGGATACTGACTTACGTTCAGTTATGCCAGGAGCTTCACACTCTACTGGTCTGTAACCATCTGCCTGGATATCACCCTTATCATCTATAGGTGATCCAAGTGCATCAACTATTCTTCCAAGGAAGCCTTCACCAACTGGAACACCTGCCATCTTACCTGTACGTGCAACCTTGCTGCCTTCCTTAACTGTCACATCACTACCAAAAAGGATAACACCGACCTCATCACGTCTTACATCCTGAACCATACCTTTTACACCGCTGTCGAATACAACGATTTCACCGTAAAATGCGTGGTCAATGCCGTCAACATTGGCGATACCATCACCAACCCAGTTAACAACACCTATTTCCTTATCCTTAACTGCAAGCTCGAAATCCTTGATATTAGCCTCAAGTATTGAAAGTATACCTTCCTCACTTGCTGTAGTCTTACCAGCACTTACAGCCTTTGCTATGCTGCTCTTTAACTGGTCAATACGTGCTTTCTCACTCCAGTCATACTCCTTAGAGCCGACCTTTAGCACGAAACCACTCTTTATAGATGAATCCTGTACCATCTCTAACTTAATATCAGGATTGTGGAATTCTTTTGCTATAAAGCCCTTGATTCCTGCAAGCTGTTCATCAGATGGTGCCTCAACATAAGTAAGTACTGCTGTACTTTCCTTCTGTTCAGGAGTCATCTCAAGCTCCTTTAAAGCCTTACATACTTCATCAAATAAATTTATATCATCGTTATCACATAAAAGCTGTAAGAAATTTCTCACATTCTTAGAGAATACCTTCTGAATCACAAGATGTTTTTTCTCAAGTGATACTGTTGGGTCACTAAGTTCTTCCTTAACCTGTGGTACAACATCGAATATATCCTTAATAGTGGATAACTCTTCGTGCGACATACCTGTTTTATGTAATTCTGATGCATAATCAATCGCTGTCTGTATCACTATTTATCACCTGCTTTATTCAAAAATGTGTCATAAAGTGCAGCATTTGTATCTTTACTGTTGCTTGCTACAACCTTAGCAGCAGCATCAACAACCATATCTGCAATTTCTTTTTCTGCCTTCTTTAATATCTGTTCCTTCTGGCTTACAGCTTCTGCCTCAGCATCATCCTTAATCTGTGATGCTGTCTTGTGGGCATCTGCAACTATACGCTGATATTCTTCATCAGCAGTCTTTCTTGCTTCAGAAACAACCTTTTTCTTCTCATTCTCTGCATCGCTTAACACAGCCTGATACTTTGTCTTAAGCTCCTCAGCCTCACTCTGCTTAGCGGCAGCCTCACCAAACTGTCTGTCAGCTTCCTCCTGCCTTTTAGCAATAATCTTCTGAACTGGCTTGTATAAGAATATTCTCATAAGCACGAAGAGAATTAAAAGGTTAATAATTGTAAATAAAACATTCCAAACATCTAACTGGAGCATCTTATTTTCCTGCCTTTCTTCGTAGTCTATTCTATGTTATCTGTATGCTTATATTCTACCTGATATACTTTATGTACAATTATTTTATGTACATTCATATATCAAAATGTAGATACATTTTTATTATGTACCTGGATAATACCGGATATAAACATACGATACCATCATGCCTTTATACTTAATCCATGCGGATTAGCCAAGCATAACGATAATCATAAGGGCGATAACGAAACCATAAATAGCAGTAGCCTCTGCCAACGCACTACCAAGAATAAGTGTCTTTGTAATCTTGCCTTCTGCCTCTGGCTGTCTTGCAACAGCTTCTGAAGCCCTGCCAGTTGCTATACCAATACCAATACCTGCACCAAATGAACCTAATACGGCGATACCTGCGCCAATAGCTATGATTGTTCCACTCATAATCTAATCTCCTTTTTCTTTCTTAAGTTTCCAGATTCTTTTCTAATAATATCTTCTGCTGGCTGCACAAGCCTTATCAGACTTTATCCTGCATATAACTGTGCCATACATATATACGCTATATGCACTACTCTGTAATCTCATCAATATATAATGATGTAAGGAATACAAAAACATATGCCTGTAACAGACCATCAAATATATCAAAATACAGACTGAATACAACCGGAAGACCTACCGGAAGTATCATCTTAAGAAGCTCCATAATAACGAAAGCTCCTAATACATTACCAAAAAGTCGCATACAAAGCGAAAGTGGCTTTGTTACTACTTCAAGAATGTTTATAGGTGTTACTATTGCAACCGGTTCAACAAAGCCGTGTAACCAGCGTTTAACACCTTTGTGATAGATACCAGCTGCTTCAATAAGTATAATACTCATAAGTGCCAGTGCTACCGTGACTCTTAAGTCCTTAGTTGGGGACTTAAAGCCAAACAGTCCGATGATATTGGAAACGCCAATATACAACATAACTGTTGTGAGATAAGGCACATATTTCCTGCCTTTTTCGCCAACCATTCCCTGAACCATATTCATAAGACCTGTTACTATACTTTCTGCAACAGCCTGCCTCTTACTTATATGATCCACTTTAAGGTTTCGGGTAAGTATAAATGCAACTATAACCAGCACAGCCATAATGATCCATGTGACCACAACTGCCTCTGAAACTGGTATTCCACCCAAAACAGGAATCGTAAAGACGGTCTCACATTGAAGTTCTTCAATAAGCTTCTGTGCTAATTCATTCAAAAAACCATCTCCTTATCCTTTCGTTTTCATACTGCGGATTGTATACCCATTTTTTGTAAATGTAAAGCCAAATAATTTATTTTTTAACAATGATTTTTATAAACATTTTAAAATATATACAATTTCTTGTATCTTATTTAGTACAATTTTAATTATTGCTTAATTTTATACAGCTGATTTTATATAATTCACCGGTTAAAAAGTCATGGTACATTTCCACTTATTATAGATAAACACTGGCTTTTCTTTGTTTTTTTCCATTTTATTTCCTGTTAAAATCCTTACAGACATTTAAAGTGCAAGTAAATGACTATTGGTCATTTTCACAGTTTTAACAATACTAATTTTGTATTTATGCAATTATGCCAATATAAAATTTATATACAAGTATAACATTTTAATATATTTTATATGTTAAAGCCTTGGGAAGTGAATACAAAATACAAGTAAAATACAATGTTATACAACAAATTGTATAAATATTAATATTTTATTAAAAAACTATTTATTTTTATATGCCTATATTTTTTATGTGCCTATTTATTTTTATATACCTGTGTTTTTTTGTCACATTTTTCTTCATGTAATTGTATTATCTATACACAGCATATTACAATAATACATATGCTTGTGTTAATATTAGCAATATCCAGATAACAGCAGGGGGAAACAGCATGGGATATAAAAACAACACAAAAGAATATGAACGTATTCTTAAGATGTACAGTAATGACGTCTACAGAATGGCGCTTCTTAAAACCAAAAACGTCAGTGAGGCAGAAGATATATTTCAAAATGTATTCATCAAATTATACACATATGATAAGACATTTGAATCAGATATACACATAAAGGCCTGGCTGCTTAAAGTAACTGTGAATGAATGTATCAACACTATTAAAAGTTCATGGAATTCAAAGGTTATTAAAAGTGTCAATGATAATTGTGAATACGATGATAATTCTTCTATTGTAAGCTCAGATAGCGCAGTAAATAATTCTTCGGGGTATACAAACAATTCTTACGAACCACTAAACAGCAGCTCTTATAAGGATTTTGATATAGATTCGATGTATGTATGGGAAACTGTTGCTGCCCTTCCGCAAAAGTACCGCGATGTAATATATCTTTTCTATCATGAGCAGTACTCAACTGAAGAAATATCAGATATTCTTGGTATATCTACTGTAAATGTAAGAACACGTCTAAAAAGAGCAAGGGAAATCTTAAGAAAAGAGGTGAACGATTATGAATTTTAAAGATGCCTTCGATAAAGACTGCAGCAAAATAAATGTAAGCGACGAGCTTATAAACCGGACTCTTATGGCTGCAATGACAGACGATGATAACTCACATACTATGGACAACCCACATACTATGGATAACTCACATACTATGGATAACCGCACGCCTTATGGCACTGGCAGAGCCGGTTTAAAACATACAGAAAAAGCGTCTTCGCACAAAGGCTTAAGCTATATAATAACCGCTGTTGCTATTGCCGCTGCTGTTACATTATGCATTATATCTTATAATATATTATTACCATCACTGAATAGCAGTCATAGCAGTCCATCATCATCAACTCTTAAAGTATATGCTGGTGAGAACAATGAAGAACTTGGAAAAGGGGGCTTGTCACTTGCATACAGCAGGAATTCTGCTGACCATGCCAGCAACATACAGGCATGGGGACCACAGGGAAAGAACCAGACCATGGTGTTATACTTTGATCTCAACATGCAGCTGACCGACAGCACATCACAAATCAGACGGATAACTTTATCCTCATCTGATGAAAACACACATTTACTTACACGCGAACCTGTTCCTGATGAGATTATCGAAAATAACTATAAAATATCTGAGGAATATGGCATGCAGCATTCTCTTTTCAGACCATCTGCTGATTTTGGATATCATACATTCAGCTTATTTAACTCAAAAGAAAAGTTTCTTTATATAGACCATGCAAACGGATATTCCGCTGATTATAATGACTTTGAACACCTTTATATAAGCTTCTGTCTTTATAACCAGTCCTCTCTTAAAACACAGTTAACCCTTACTGTTGAGTATGAAGATGGCACAACCATTTCAAGAGATTATGAAGCTACTGCTTATGCTTCTGAATTATATATGTTTATAAGGGAATTAAGATAAATATCATCATAAATTTTCATTAAAACATTTATTAAAATATTCGTTAAAATACTTATTTAAATACTTGTTTAAATACTTGTTTAATACTCGTTAAAATATTATCTTTTGTTTTAATATTTTTATCCATATGATAAAATATAGCTAAGATGTACATTTAAGTTGCATCTTAGCTCTTTTTATTATAAAGCGCATTATGCGCAGAAAGCAGGTATTTTATGGCATTACATGTAATGGATGAAGCTAATCGTTGTCTTCAGTGCAAGGTTCCACAGTGTCAGAAGGGCTGTCCTATAAACACTAACATTCCTCTGGCTATCAGACTTCTTAAAGAAAACAAGCTTGATGAAGCTGGTAAAATGTTGTTTGAAAACAACCCTCTTACGACTGTATGCAGTCTTGTCTGCAACCATGAAAACCAGTGCGAGGGGCACTGTGTACTTGGGCGTAAAGGAGCTCCAGTTCATTTTTCCACTATAGAGAATTACATATCCACAACTTATGCTAACAAGATGACCGAAGGTCCTAAACCCTCCAATGGTAAACGTGTCGCTATTATTGGCTCAGGTCCAGCCGGAATCACTATCGCTATTATACTTGCACGATATGGATATCAGGTAACTATATTTGAGGGAAAAGATAAGATTGGTGGTGTCTTAAGATACGGAATCCCTGAGTTCAGACTTCCTAAAGCAGTGCTTGATGATATAGAATACCGCCATCTTGAACTTAAAGGTATTAAGGTACGTCCGAATACAACTATCGGAGGTGCCATAACTATCGAGGATCTCTTCCGTGACGGATATAAGGCAATATTCGTAGGTACAGGTGTATGGAACCCTAATACTCTACATATCAAAGGTGAAACCTTTGGCAACGTTCATTTTGGTATTAACTACTTAAACAACCCTGACAGCTATAAGCTTGGTAAACGTGTTATTGTAATCGGTGCCGGTAATGCTGCCATGGACGTAGCCAGAACTGCCATAAGAAAAGGCGTACGTTACCTCACATGCTTCTCTATAACTAAAGAGGTTGCTGCAAGCCAGTATGAATACAGCTATGCCAAGCTTGAAGGTGTTGAATTTGAATATAATAAACGTCCTGTTGAGATTAAGGATAATGGAGTTATATTCCGTGATATCATAGAGAATGAAGATGGTTCTTTCACTGATGTAGAAGGAACAGACAAGCTGTATGAATCTGACAGTGTTATCATCTCTATAAGCCAGGGCCCTATGACAAGACTTGTTAATACAACTAAAGGTCTTAACGCCAACAAACGTGGACTTCTTGAAGCTGATGAAACCGGTCATACATCCCGACCAGGCATATTCGCATCAGGTGATGTTGTAAATGGTGCAAGAACCGTTGTTGAAGCTGTTGCACATAGTAAAATCGTAGCTGAATCCATGCATGCTTATATGCAGTCGCTGGATGAGGCATAGCCATACTCTGTGGGCTTGAGTGTGATACACTTGAAGCCCATTTTATCTCCCTACTAAAAAGAAATTATGACCCTGTTTGTAACAAAAGACAAACAGGGTCATAGATTACAAGAATGATTTCACCTCTTAGACAACGTTAAGAATATCTGGCGGGCTCCAACATCACACCTTTCATTTCACCTGTGTAACCACTCCACTATCATCTACATTTGCATTAATACTAACTTTGTTAAGCAGGCTGAATATCCTGTCTTTGTCTGAATCCTCAGTACATATTCGAGTTACACAGCCTGAAAGCGTTCCATCCTGTACTGCTGGAACTACTGATACATCTACTTTTCCATCTGTATCATCATCACCACTTATCCTTATATTAACAAGCATAGTGTCAACATTGTATTCATCAAACCAGAAATTTCCAAGACTGTAGAATATTGGCTTATCTTCATAATACTCTATTCCCTGAAGGCAGTGGCTATGGCCACCTATTATTACGTCTGCACCAGCATCTATATAATCTCTCGCTGTTGACCTCTGAACCTCTTCAAGAACTGTTGTATGCTCTGTTCCCCAGTGAACAACCGCTATTACATAGTCGGCATTTTCTTTTGCTTCTTTAATAGTCTGTATGAACAGCTCTGTATCATAGCATCTAAGAATTCCTGGTGTAGAATCAGTTGCCTGTGGTGTCATCTTATATTTTTCTGCCCTTGAAGCTGCCACTATCGCTATCTTTTTACCATCAACTGTTGCATAATATGGCTTCATGGCCTCATCAAGATTCTTACCGGCTCCTACATAAGGTATCCCAGCAGCTTCAAGTGCTGCAAATGTATCATTCATGGCATCAGCACCATAATCATATACATGATTATTGGCAAGCTGCGCAACATCTACACCTAGCAAATTAAGCACCTTCGCTCTTTCTGGTTTAGCCCTGAAAGTCCACATTTTATTAGGCAATGGCTGCCCTCTGTCACTATAACAGAACTCATTATTTACAAGCGTTATATCTGCAGCCTTCATATATTTTATGAGCTCAGGCGATATACACTTTGTTATATCTCCATCATTTTTATCCAGTTCCTTTGTTGTCGGCTCACCCTCAGCAAGATTAATATCCCCTGTAAATGTCAATGTTATATCATAAGGATGCACATCTCTTGTTGTTACTTCCTCTGTTACAACTTCACTGCTGTTGTTTGTGTTATCAATATCAGCCGCTGTCTCTGATGATTTTCCACATCCTGTAAGCAAGAGCGTACCTGACATTGTTATGCATGCTAGCATTGCTATATTCTTTTTAATATTTTTTCTCATTACATTCTTTAGTTTACTGACATAATTATGTTTTATCATACAATAACTCCATTCGACATTTACTTATTCTATCTATCATCAATAGTTCTATAATAAGATGTAAAATATTATTTAACAAAAGCTGTAATATGAATCCAATGTTCATTCATATCACAGCTTGTCTGTACCATGTGTACATATAGTATCACCATATAACATCTTTATTATCTTAATTATTTTATGATCTTATCTTATAATCCTATTATTTTGCTATTTTATAATCTTGTTTTATAATCCTATTACTTTGCTATTTTATAGTCTTATTTTGATGTCCTGGTCAAAAACCACCGACTTTGATACCTACGGATTGTTTATTGCTACGCACTTCTACAATCCTACCCAATATTCTCATGATTCTGTTCCAATAAATTCTTAGCCTTTTCAAAAGAATCCATATGAACAAGAATGTCACACTTCGCATTCTTATCATTGTTAAGGAATCTTAACAGGCCTGTATGAAACTTCCATCTCTCAAAATATGAAATATTATTCTTTCTAAGCACCTTCTCTATCTTTTTGCATTCATCCTTAGAAACATCCGAACGAATAACTCTCTCCATTGTAGAAACTTCACTCATAACCTGACACCTCTCATCATCTTTGCCTTTATACTTTTAGATTTTATCACATCAATTCTAAAAAATCCACTTAAAATAATTAGGTAAATTATGATAGATACAATCATTTTATAATATCTTTTATCATTTATATGACTTTTGATTAATTATCGTATTTAATTATTGTAAAATATTTTATATGTACTTTTTATAAAAAAGCACATTCAAATAACACATAATTCTCTATAAAAACAATTTCTACAAAAGCAATTTCTACAAAAAACAACCGTTTTATGGATTAACCATAAAACGGCTGTCTTATACTATATATTAGGTATATTAGGATATAAACTTATTTAACACTGTTCTTCTTTCTCTTTACTTCATAGAAGCATACACCACCAAGGGCAAGAACACTAAGTACGATTAATACAACATAGAGTGCTGTATTAGCCTTATCTCCTGTAGGTACTGGAGTACCGATTGTAGGATTTGATGACTTAGTTAACTTCTCTATTGAGAAATCAGCACCAACTCCTGCTGGAGCCTTATCTGTAAGCTTAAAGATGTTACCAAGTGCTATTGTACCATCAGCATTTCTTACAATACCTGCTACTGATTTATTACCATCTAATATAGATGAGTAATCAAGACTTGCAAACCAGTCTGCTGAAACTGTTGTTACTGCTTCACCAGCTGCTGGTGTGTTGAATGAAGTCTTAGAAGCTGTATCCCAGTAGAAGTTTGTTGCTTTATATATCTTTGTTAAATCCTGTGAACCAACTGGTTTGATATTTTCTGCAACATCTTCTTTAGCTGTTCTAAATGATATTACTCCTGTAGCCTCAAAATCTGTATTCTTAGCTGAATTTGTATAGAATGCTACGTTAGCACCCTGATTGTTAATTGATGTACAATTCTTTACCTTGATATCTGGGCATGAGTTAGAATCAATACCCTTTGCCTTGTTTGCAAATGCTATTGAATTCTCAAGTACGTGTGAACCAGGCATGCTGTCTCCACCCATCTTGAATCCATTACCGTTACCTGCATTAGTTCCATCCTCAAGATATCCGTTAGCATATGCTATAGAATTCTTGATAGTTACTGAACCGATAGAACCTGTCTGAACCTTTGCGAAAAGATCCCATCCATCATCTGCATTGTGATGAGCGATACAGCCATCAAATACGTTTCCGTCACCTACTGTAAGCTTAGCTGCGAATCCGTCTGCATCTTCATAACCCTTATCTGCATTACCATATGATGTACAGTTAAGGATTAAGTTGTATGAAGGCCACTCAGCATATGTATCTGTTACATTTAATCTGCTGATCTGAAGTCCTGTGTTACCATTGTGATATGTTTCAATCTGATCTAATGTGTTATGGCTTCCTGAAACCTGAAGTCCCTTCTGTCCATCTGCTGAACCTGTTACATCAAATCCCTTGAAGTACCAGTAATCACCACCGATAGTCATACCTGTACAGAGTCCCTGGAAGTCAATAACTGGACGAGTCTTTGCATCTGGATCTGCTACCATGTATATCATCTGATCTGCTGTACCATTGATACCTCTTGCAATCTTTAATGGTGATTCAAGCTTATATGTACCTTCTGTAAGAACAATCTGCTGTGAAGGCATTACATACTTAACAGCATCATAGATGCTCATAGGATCTTCCTTAGAACCTGAACCCTTTGCATCTGGTGCAACCCAGATAGACTGACCTGCTTCACCGAATGTCTTATAAGTTACTGTATGATCAATAACTACTGTTTCATAAGATTCCATTGCTGAATATTCGCCATTTGGCTTATATCCTTCTGCTGGTGTAAAGTTTATCTTATATTCATTCTTACCCTTGTTAAGTGTTACACTAGCTGGCTTAACAAGTGTATCTGCCTTTACTTCTACATCAGAAACAACAACTTCTCCCTTAGCATCCTCGATTGATAATGTACCATCACAGTTTGCTGAGAATAAGAATTCATAATCAGCACTACCTGTTGCTGTAGCAGACTGTACATATGTGTTAACTGCCACCTTTTCAATAGGTCTTTCTTCTGCTGGTGCATCTTCCTTAGGATCAATTGTTGTAAATGTTATATCTGAGAATGTTGCTGTTGCGTTTCTTGATGCAAAGAAACCTGCATATACATAATCAGAATCAATTCTTTCAAGTGCCTCAGTATCATAATACTTCTTTGTTGTTGAATATGAACCATCTACTGACTCATAAGTTACAAAGTAACCTGTATTATTCTTCTGGATTGTAAGGTACATCTCTGTTATATCTCCAGCATCTGCTGGTGTATTAGTAGAGTTACCTATTATATTCTTAGCTTCTGGATATCTCTGCTCAAGTGGATAAGATGTTGACTTAAAGTTCGCCTGAACAGTTGCTGTATCATTAGCTTCAATAGCAGCAATGTTGTCCTTTGTCACACCTGTCTTTTCCTGTGATGCAAGACCAATCTTCTGAGATACCTTTGTTGCTGAACTATCAGTTGTTACTTCTTTTGCTTCTTCATTCCAGTAATATTCTGTCTTAGAAGCTACTGCCATATAAGAGTTGTTCCATCCTGAACCACCTAACTTATCAGCTGCCATAAGACCGAAGCCTTCCTGTCCGTTTGATAATGTCCAAGAATCAACTGTTACCTTAGCTCTTAATGTGAAGTTCTGTGATGCAGGAACTTCTGTATAGTAGAATGACACTCCATCAAAAGAAGCTGGTACTAACTTACCACTTGCACTCTTGATTGTTACCTTGCCTTCATTAGCAGAACCTGTAAAGCTGTCCTTAGATGAGCTTGCGCCGTTACCATAAGTAATCTGTCCCCACTTCTGCTGTGCTTCTTTTGTTACCTTGATTGTTGCTTCCTTAGAAGTTGTTGTGTCTTCACCTCTCTTAGCAACTACTCTTACTGAATATTCAGAACCTACTGTAAGTCCCTTTATAGTAGCCTCTGTCTTATCTGCTGCATCTAATGATGCCCAGTTTTTGCCATCATTTGAATATTCAACAACATATGATGTAGCTTCTTTAACTGCTGACCATTCTACAGCAACACTTCCGTTACCTTTGTTGTAAATGCTGCCTATAGCAGATGTTGCTAATGGGAGTACAAAATCTGCTGTCTTTGTTTCTGCGCCTGTCTTGTCTGCTCCGCCATCACGAACTGCCTTGATTGAGAATGTATATTTACCTGATGCACTTGGAGTAAATGTGACACTTGCTCCTGTTGTATCCTTTGCATAACTTTCTGAAGCTACTTCCTTACCTGCTTCATCTGTCATAGTAACTACAACTTTATCAGCACCATCATAACCAATAACCATTGTAAATGGAACTGTTATCTTACCATCCTTTGATGTCACATCACCAAGTACTGGTGCAGCTACTCCGCTCCAGTCAGCTCTTGCTGGTCTTTCTCCACCTGATGTCTGTGTAACTACTGTCTTTAAGATTCTTACACCTCTATTATTTTCTCCATCCTTAGGTGCTATTATTGAATATGTTCCTGCTGCAAGATTAGTGTACTTAATCTCTGTTTCTGGCTTTGTACCTGTTACAGCCTTGATTCCATCAATCTTGTTTCCTGATGCATCTACTAATGCAAGGTCTGATGTATTAGTGCTTCCTGTACTTGTTGCTGTAACTACAACATCTGCTGTTCCTGTTACTGTAAATGTAAGTGCTCCTTCTTCTTTATCATCAGCTCCCTTTGCAAGTTCTGCAGAAAATGTACTGCTGTTTCCTCTTGTTACTTTTCCAGATAATGTAAAGTATCCTTCTGTACCATACTTACCTGCTGCTATATCTGCTTTCTTTTCAGCTGTTGTTATAGCTGTTTCTTTTGATGCATCAAATGTATACACATTATTAGCTGCTGAAACCGCCTTAGCTGCGAATCCAGTAGGAATCAATCCAACTACCATCAAAGCAGCCATAACTAACGCCATTATTCTGCGTTTTGTCTTTCTCTTCATAACTAACCTCCTTAAATATTACGGAACCTCCGTTGTATCCGGCGAAGTCACCTCAACCGAACTTTATGTCTAGTATCTCATTTTTGTCCACAAAAATCAATAATTATTTGGGTATTTTCCACATTTTCGGCGGTATAGCTAGTTTTATTTTGGATATTTTGTACAAAACTGATGAAAATAATATAAAAAAGCTCTTAAATTTTTGTTGTATACCGGTACACCATAATTTAAGAGCTTTTATAATAACATATTTAATTTTGTAATTATTATGATGTAAGGATTGAAAGTCGAAAAGTCGTTTATGCTTACTCTTTTATGCACTTTAAATATTTTCAGCACAATTCACAGTTTTAATTTATACATCTTATACAAAATTAATAAAAAAATATTAAATAAAGCGTATGTCATTATTCATACACACGCTTCATAAATATTATATTCAATCCTTACTGTTATTACTGTCCTGTCGCACCTTAAGATATATTCTTCCTATCTGCTCTTATTTCTTAAGTATATCATGATACCTTATCCTATTCTCCTTAGCTATATCCAACATGTCCATTGCCTCTTCTTCTGTCAGGCTTAGTTTTTTCATCAACTTTACTATATTATCTAACTGATTCTTCTCTATTCCTTGTTCTATTCCTTGTTCTAGACCTTGCTCTAATCCTTTCTCTAATCCTTGCTCTATTCCTTTCTCTAGCCCCTCTTCCAGAGCTCGTTCTAATATAGCCTCACTTATATTACACATATCACTCACACACCCTTCCAGTTCTGTTGTCATTTTCAGTCCATAGCCCTCTAGCTGCTGCATTTTTTCTTTCTTCTTTGTGCTCGACAGCAGCACTTCCAGCATTGCTATCAACTTATTCTTAGATTCTTCCCTGTCTTTGCTATCTCTTATTCTTATTATAGCACCATTCATTATACTACGCTTTGGCATCCAGTTACTTTTTCCATAAAGAAGCTTTGGCTGGATTCCTAACTCTATTATAGAATCTTCTCCATCCTGCGTGTCCATGCATATCCATATGCTGTATATATCCTTTAACTCATCATAATTCGACTTTATGAACTCCACATTTTTCTGGGAAGATACCATTCTTGCCATATAGTAAGCTATTCTTGATTCTATGTGATATCCAAGTTTATTATTAGACGTGCTTCTCTGTGCCTCTACATTTACAAGGAACTTTATTGTTCTGTTATTATAATACAATGGAAATCGTATATCGTAAACTATTTTCCCATCATCCGCATCTATATCCTCTGTTCCTACGCTTTCTATCCTTATACATAGTTTTTCAGGCAATCTTAGTGATACTACTGTTTCGCCTATGCATGGAATTATCTTATCTATACTGTATGACCTGAACTCTGGCACAATCACCTTTACAATATTGGCTAGCACTTGCGGATCAGCAAGAACCAGCTTTGCATAGTCATCATGCATGGCCTGCTTTTCTTCTATGCTGGTAAGCGTTTCTGCAAGATTTGTATTTACTTTTAGATATTTCATTTACACCTCCGTAACTCATATTATCTATGTATTAATGTACACACAATAGATTTTTCTCTGTTATTCATCAGGTATTAATACTCTGTCATTCATATTTGTTTTTAATAATAGGGGGATTATAATTGAAACAAATTATAGCGGGTATAGTAATCTCACTCTTAACGATAATTCTTAACTATCCTGCTATCTTTTAAGATACATTATAAAAATTATAACTCTGAATTTTTAATTCATTATAATAAACTATAATTCGTGATTCTGAGTTTTATTTACTATTTTTCAGAATTATTTTTTAGCTTTGTTTATTAATTCTTATGTTAATTTCATTTAACAATATATCATACATTTATGTTTATTTCAATATGATATTTTAAAAATTTTAAGTAACAAATCTCAAGAAACAAAACAAGAATTAGAACATCAGAAATTTTCCTATAAAACATTAAAGCAGAAGATACCCTCTTCCATTAATATGGAATAATATCTTCTGCTTAATTTACTACTTAGTTTTTCCTATTTTTTGCTTAGTTCACTATATTTTTCACAAGTAATATCTTATTAATAATTCTACACCGGTAATATCCAAAATCAATTAACTTTCTACGCCAGCGACCCTCTCTCAAGCCACTTGCCACTCACAAATCTTATGACAAAACATAATGATCTTGCAGCCCAATCTACGAACATTCCTATCCATACACCAAGCACACCAAGTCCAAGTACAACTCCGAATATATAGCTGCTGCCGACACGGAAAAGCCACATAGATATAATGCTGACCGTCATAGTATACTTCACATCACCCGATGCCCTTAAAGGATTCGACAATGTAAATGAAAGCGGCCATATAAAAAGTGATACAACATTAAAACATCTTAATATAGTGACAGTAATATGTGTTGCTTCTGGTGAAAGGTGAAACCATGAGGCTATAAATCCTGCTGCAAAGAACAGTGGTATATTACATGCCCAGTCACCAATATAAGACCACCATAGCACCTTTTTTGTATACATTTTCGCCTGTTCTTTCTCACCTGCACCTATACACTGTCCTACAACCGTTATAAGTGCAAGTCCCATAGAAGCAGCCGGTATATTAGCAAAATCAATAACCGTATAACCTACAGAATTCGCTGCTGTTGAGGCTGTTCCAAATGTAGCAACCATACTTACAACCATTAGCTTGCCTATCTGGAACATTCCATTTTCAATACCGGATGGAATACCTATTGTAAGAATTTTCTTTATATAGTTCCAGTCCGGAACAAAGTACTTTATATGGTCTATTCTTACAGGGTTCGTCTTACCACACACAAGCACTGACATAACGATACCTGCTGCCACACGGCTGAGCGCAGTAGAAAGTGCAACACCAGCTACACTCCACTTAAATACAAATACAAACAACGCATTTCCAGCTACATTAATCACATTCATAAGTATGCTTATATTCATGCTTACCTTACTGTTGCCTACACTTCTGAATATCGCCGCACCCGCATTATACATTCCTAAGAATGGATACGAAAGCGCTGTTATCATAAAGTACAGCACTGCACAATCCATAACAGACTCTTCAACTGTTCCGAATATCATCTTAAGCAGTGGTCTTGTAAATGAAACTGAAAATGCAGTCATTATAACTGAAAATACTAACAAAACGGTCTCAAGCTGCGCTCCTGACTTTCTTGATTCATCATCCCTGCCTTTACCTATATACTGACTGCAGACAACAGCGCCACCTGTCGCAAGTGCTGCCATAACCTGTATGATAAGCCTGTTGATATTATCAACAAGTGCAACTCCTGCAACTGCCGCTTCTCCTGACTGGGATACCATAAGTGTATCCACAAGTCCTACAAGAACAGCAAGCAGCTGTTCAAACATAAGCGGAATTATAAGCTTCCTTAAATCTTTACCACTAAACAACATATGTTTACTCCATCTATATTTTCATTTTATGGTGTAAGTGTTAATTCACAACTATTCTGCACAGCTTATATTAAAGAGCTGCAGAATATGCCTTTAACCCCATCACCAATCATACATTTATCACATAAAAATTCGGTCAGAACGTACTTTTAACATTCTGACCGAATATAATAACTATATTATCAGCTGTAATAAACATCTATAGACCAGTTAGCTAAGCTTCTAACAAGCCTTTTTAACCATCAGCAATATTAGTCTACTGTGTAAATCCAGCCCTTAGGAGCTTCGATTCTACCCATCTGGATACCTGTAAGAGTTTCATATAACTTCTTTGTAACAGGTCCCATCTCATCCATACCACTTGGTAAGCAGATTTCCTTGCCGTGATCAACTATCTTTCCTACAGGAGAGATAACTGCTGCTGTACCACAAAGACCACACTCAGCGAAATCCTTAACTTCATCAAAGAGAACTTCTCTTTCTTCAACTTCAAGACCAAGATACTCCTTAGCAACATGTACTAATGAACGTCTTGTGATAGATGGTAAGATACTATCTGACTTAGGAGTTACAACCTTTCCATCCTTAGTAACAAAGAGGAAGTTAGCTCCACCTGTCTCTTCAACCTTTGTTCTTGTAGCTGGGTCAAGATACATATTCTCAGCATATCCTTCTGCATGAGCTGTAACGATTGCGTGAAGGCTCATAGCATAGTTAAGACCAGCCTTGATATGACCTGTTCCGTGTGGTGCTGCTCTATCAAAATCTGAAACCTTGATTGTAAGTGGCTTAGCGCCGCCCTTAAAGTATGGTCCAACAGGTGTTGTAAATACTCTGAACTGATATTCATCAGCAGGCTTAACACCTATAACTGGATTGCTTCCGAACATATATGGGCGGATATAAAGTGATGCACCTGAACCATAAGGTGGTACCCAGTCCTCATTAGCTCTTACAGTTTCAGCAATAGCTTCTACAAACTTATCTTCTGGGAATACTGGCATCTCAAGTCTTCTGCAAGAATCTGCCATTCTGCTTGCGTTCATATCTGGTCTGAAAATAACTGTGTGACCATTCTCTGTTGTGTATGCCTTCATACCTTCAAAACATGACTGTGAATACTGTAAAACACCAGCACATTCGCTGATAACGACTTTGTCATCATCTGTAATAATACCGTTATCCCATGCTCCATCCTTATAATTAGCTACGAATCTCTTATCAGTCTTTACATAGCCAAATCCTAAATTAGACCAATCAATATCTTTCTTTGCCATAATTCTACTTCCTTTCGTGTTCGACAGTTTACTCACCTACTGTCAGGAGTTTTCTATAATAACTGCTGCAGACAATTCTATCCTGCATAATTCACATACAGTACAGTCAGCATATACGCCAGTCCACTAACCCCTTGGCATAACACACCCTTTTGTGTTCATTATAATGAATCCCATCGATTAATTAAATTACGGATATTTTATACCCACATTTTCTATAAGTCAATAAATTTTGTCTATCTAATCATTATATACATGTATTTTTTATATATTTGTGCGGTACAGATGCTTTTTATCTGTTTTTTCCGTGCGTGTTCAGGGATGTTTCACATACCTGAACACGCGATTATTCATAGCTTGTAATCTGTGTATAGAAGTTATCATAATCTGTTCTTCCATCTGCTGTAAATGCGATAGCAGTTCTTGGATGCTGGTTAGCATTTCCAGTTATCATATACTGGACATCACATCCCCATACGACTCCAGCCTTTTTAAGCGGTACCATATGCTTCTCAACAAACTTAAGCACTGGTGATATTCTATACTTAGGATTTCTTAAAAAGCCCATAAGAAGCTCTGAATAGCAGTTACCGGCACCTCTTCCCATGCCACTCATAGTAACATCAAGATAGCTTACACCAATAGTACATGCTTCTATTGTATTGGCAAATGCAAGCTGCTGGTTGTTATGTGCATGGATACCTACGCTCTTTCCATACTTTTCAGCTACCTTAAGGTACTTATCCGCAAGTCTTCTTATCTGCTCTGGATAAAGTGAACCATAGCTGTCAACAAGATATATCACACTTGCCTTGCTCTGTGCTGCAAGAAGCTCTAACGCAAGATCTAACTCATTCTCACTTGCTGTAGATATAGCCATAATATTGATAGTCACCTCATAGCCCATATCTGCACAGTAATTAATCATCTCAATAGCTGCCGGAATAGTATTAATATATGTAGCTACCCTTATCATATCTATAACACTTTCAGACTTAGGTATGATATCCTTTTTAAAATCAGTTCTACCAACATCAGCCATAACAGAAATCTTTAAGTCAGTATTGTTATCACCAACTATTTCCCTGATATCCTTCTCATCGCAGAACTTCCACTTACCATAATCATCCACGTTAAAGACTTCCTTTGATGCCTTGTAACCGAATTCCATATAGTCAACACCTGCTGCCACATTGGCCTTATACAGGTCACGCACGAAATCCTCACTAAACTCAAAATTATTAACAAGTCCTCCATCCCTAAGTGTACAATCTACAACTTTGATATCTGGTCTGTATGATACTAACTCACCCTTCTGTTCCATAACCTGATTACCTCTTCTTCCTTAAATGTTCGCAGATAACTTTAAATTGATCCACGATTAATGCAATTCGCTTTAAAGCGTTACACTTTAAAGTGCTAAACTGTTGTCTATTATAACACTATTATTTAATTTGTAAATACCTTTACCACAATTTTTATATTTCAAGCGCATCCTGCATAATATCCATCATATCAAGCATACCCTCAAGATACTCACTTGCACTTGTAAACTTTCTTTTAGTGACCGTCCATACGAATTCAGGTGTACCTTTAAGCTTAAACTCCAGCGCACCACCAAATGAATCTACAAGCTTTGGTATATTATCCGAGTTAATATCTGCTTTAGGATATATAGTCATAACCGTACGCCAGTTAGAGGCACCACCCGATGGATTATGCTGTGTAGCACCTTTTATATCCATAATCCCTATCTTATGTGCTTTCATCTTGATAAGTGCAATCATAAGCAGATTAGAAGCACTTGATGGCACACTTCCATATCTATCCATAAGCTCGTCTTTCATATCTGACAGCTCTTCTCTTGTTTCAAGTGCAGCGATTCTTTTATATATATCAAGTTTCTGATATTCGCTTCTTATATAAGTTGCTGGAATATACGCATCTACTTCCATATCAACTGTCGTTTCAAACTCATACTCATTCTTCACGCCCTTAAGAGTATTCACCGCCTGGTTAAGCATTTTACAGTACAGGTCATATCCAACCGCAGCCATATGACCATGCTGGCTCTTACCAAGCACATTACCCGCACCTCTTATCTCAAGATCCTTCATAGCTATCTTAAAACCAGAACCAAGATCTGAGAATTCCTTTATGGCACTAAGTCTTTTTTCTGCCACTTCAGATATCATCTTGTCTCTTTTATACATAAGAAATGCATACGAAGTTCTTGTACTTCGTCCAACTCTTCCTCTTAGCTGATATAACTGTGAAAGTCCGAACTGATCTGCATTTTCTATAACCATAGTGTTACAGTTTGGAATATCCATACCTGTCTCGATAATGGTTGTTGATACAAGTACATCTATCTCACCATTAACAAACTGATACATAATCTTTTCAAGCTGCCTTTTATCCATCTGTCCATGAGCATATTCTACTACAGCATCCGGAACAAGATTCTGTATATATTCGGCTCTTTCTTCTATATTACGTACTTTATTGTATACATAATACACCTGTCCATTTCTGGCAAGCTCCCTTGTTATTGCCTCACGTATCATCTCGTCATTATGCTCTGTTACAAATGTCTGTATAGGATGTCTGTCAACTGGTGGTTCTTCCAGCACACTCATATCTCTTATTCCAACAAGACTCATATGCAGTGTTCTTGGAATAGGCGTTGCACTTAAAGTAAGAACATCTATGTTATTCTTAAGCTCCTTGATTTTCTCCTTATGTGTAACACCAAATCTTTGTTCCTCATCGATGATAAGCAGCCCAAGATCCTTAAACTTAACGTCCTTTGACAGAATTCTGTGTGTTCCTATAACCACATCTATCATTCCGCTTTTAAGTTCCTCAATAGTCTTTTTATTCTGTGCTGACGTCCTGAAGCTTGACAACTGTCCTACATTTACCGGAAAGCCTTTCATTCTCTCTGCAAATGTTGAATAATGCTGGCTTGCAAGTACTGTTGTCGGCACAAGATAAGCCACCTGCTTTCCATCCTGTATCGCCTTAAAGGCTGCCCTTATGGCAACCTCTGTCTTACCATATCCAACATCTCCACATATAAGGCGGTCCATAACACGACCACTTTCCATATCGTTTTTTGTATCCTGTATGGCGTTAAGCTGGTCATCAGTTTCTTCATACGGAAACATTTCCTCAAACTCCTGCTGCCATACCGTATCCTTTGAAAACCTGTATCCTTCTGCCTTCTGTCTTATCGCATACAGTCTTACAAGTTCCTTAGCTACAACTTCAACCGCCCCATGAACCTTCGCTTTAGTTTTGCTCCACTCCTTGCCTCCAAGATTATTAAGCTTAGGTTTCTTTTCTACATCCTGGTCTGCATACTTCTGGAGTCTGTCAAGCTGAGTAGCAAGAACATAAAGATTACCATCATCCGCATAAGTTATCTTTATATAATCCTTCTCTACTCCATCCACCTTTATCTTTTCTATTCCCTTATATACACCAAGCCCGTGATTCTCATGTATAACATAATCACCTATATTCAGTTCGTTAAAGCTTGCTATATTTTTGCCATCATGTTTTTTCTTTTTAAGCTTTTTTATTCTTTTGGACGTAAATATATCATTTTCTGCTATAACAACAAACGAAAGAACTGGATACTCGAAACCCTTATGAAGACTTCCATATGTAACTATAATAAGTCCTTTTCCATAATCCTTACTAAAATCCTCACTGTAAAATGCTGGTATATCAAGTTTCCCAAGATCGTCAACTATTCTTTGTGCCCTTGTCCTCGAACTGCATACAAGCACCGTTGTATAGCCACTCTTCTTGTACTTCATAAGATCCTTTGACAGGTACTCAAAGCTGTTGTTATAAGAGCTTATACTTCTTGCCTCAACATGCATCTTATAGTTTATTTCAAAACCTTCCGGTTTATAATCAAGAGTTGTAAGTATAAGCTTTTTATATTCTCTAATATCACCTGTTATCTCACAAAGAGTCTTTATCTTATGTGTCTGGCTTGGAAGGACATAGCCTGCTGCAAGCCTGTTTTTCATGCTTTCACCATATTCATATAATGTAAGCTCGTTACATTCCTTAAGTCTGTTCGGTTCATCCAGCACAACAAGAGTACTTTCCTTAGGAAAATACTCTGCTAAGCCTACTGTGTCTTTAATTATTGTATCCAGAAACTTATCATAACTGCCTGTTCTTTCTATGTCCCCAACAATCTTATTAATATTGTTGCCAGCCTCTATCTGCTCCTGTGTACGCCTTCGTTTATCATAATCAAAGCACTGAAGCTGCTCATCTCTTTCTTTTCTTATCTTATCAAGTCCAGCCTGCTTTTCTTCCGCTGTGAAAAGATACTCTGTAGCTGGAAATATATGATATGATTTCAGCTTTTCTATTGACCTCTGGCTTTCTGCATCAAACATTCTTATGGAATCAACTTCTGTATCCCACAGTTCTATTCTTACTGGCGCCTCATCTGTATATGAAAATATATCTATGATGCCACCTCTTATTGAAAACTGGCCTTTGCCCTCTACCATTGCTGTTCTTACAAAACCCATGGATACCATTTTCTTTGCAAGTTCCTCTGTATCAATACTGCTTGTGCTATCAATCGTTATTATTGAATCCATATATCTTTTCAGAGGAATCAGTCTGTCTGATACTCCATCAATGGTAGTTACTACTGTCAGCAGACTACCCGAGTCAGCTCTGATGCTTCCAGCTTCTCCATTACGTTTATCCGCTTCCTGTTTACTGCTGTCTTTGTCAGATACTTCTACGTGTTCTGCCGCTTTTATATGTTCTATGATTCTGCTTATACAGCTTAATCTTTGTCCTGTTATCTGATTGCCTGTAACATCTGCACTATAGAATATTGCGTCCTTAGCTGGATAATACAATGCATCGCCATTAAAAAATGCTGCATCATCACACATATTTCTTGCCTTGGCTTCATCACTTGTTATAACAAGCATAAAACGATAATCCTGTCCTATAGCACTTGCTATATGCACCTTCTGCGTATCAATACAGCCACTTATAAGTGCTGTTTTTCCACCATCCACTGATAATTCTTTATTAAGTTGCTCTATTGCTGCTGTATCACATACAGGCTTAAAAAATGTGTTCAAAACCATCCTCCTAATTAAATCTGTCTGATATAAAGATGTCGGGATCAAAAGCTCCCGACTTTGATACCTACGAATTGTTCCGTGCTACGCACTCCCACAATTCTCCCCAATATTCGCATATCGTGGGATTATCCGTTAAATTTATTCATACCACTTTCAATGCCTTCGCTTATTATGCATTCAACTGCTTCACAGGCTCTTTTATTTCCTTCTCTGAGTGCAGGATATAATTCAGCTGGAAACTTTCCAAGAACCCAGTCTGCAAGATCCCATCCCTTTGGCTTGTCTCCTACACCATACTTTATTCTTTTGAATTTATCACTGCCAAGATGAGCTATTATGCTCTTTATTCCGTTATGTCCGCCAGCACTTCCCTTTGGACGTAATCTTAACCTTCCAGGCTCTAAGCTTATATCATCAAATATAACTATCAGGTCATCAATATCAGCCTTATAATAATCCATAAGCTCTCTTATACATTCGCCTGAATTGTTCATATATGTCATAGGCTTTACAAGCAGAACCTTTTCCCCTTCTATAACACCTTTTCCTATAAGTCCTTTATGCTTTGCTGTATCAACACTAATATTATACTTGTCTGCAAGTTCATCTATGCATGAAAAACCCGCATTATGTCTTGTCCCTGCATACTGTGTTCCCGGGTTTCCTAAGCCTGCTACTATATACATAAATTTATTCTCCCTGTTCTGTTTATCTTATCATTAAACTTTAATTGCCGCATTGCTATGCAATTCGTACAATCCTCTGACACTTTGATCCACCATCATAATATAAATGATATCCGTCAAAAAAGGAAGTATTTATATTATTTTTAACTATTTATGCAATATAAAAAAACTGCAATCATAACAGTTAGCGTGTTCCTAACTATTATGACTGCAATCTTTTTATTTTACAACTTTAAACAAATTTAACTTTATGAAATCTCATATTATATTATCTTATGCGTTTCTTTCCTGCTACTGTACAAGCCATCATTATAGCCATAACTGCAAGTAATAAGTAGATAGCAACTGGAGCTGCATCTCCTGTTGTAGGTGCTGTAACTGTTGCATCTTCTGTAATCGTTGTATCAGCTCCAGATGCTGACTCAACTTCCACATAATCAATAACAAATGGGCTTAATCCACCTGTTACGAATGATATAGCATCATCAGATACTGTTACATCAAGTTTTTCAAGTGTATTATCATCCTTAAGATGATAAACAACTACTGCATACTTAGTATAATCAATATCTGCATTCTTCTTAAGACTTATCTTAAGTGTACCATTAGAAAGCTTAACAACGCTACCATCTTTATTGCTTAAAGAAATATCAATGATCTGTGCCTTGTCTGTAAGCTTTATATCCTCTGCATTAGCAACTGCTTCCTTAACTGCTGCTACCTGTTCCTCACTTGCAGCCTTTTCTATTGCTGTAACAGAACCTGTAGCTACGCCCTTGCCTGACTCATCTACGAATTTAGCTTCCTTTGATACCTCAACGGCTGCTATTCCACTTTCTGTTGGAGTAACTATCTCTACTGGCTTAACATCATATGCATAATGAGCAGGAATCCATCCAAGTACTGTATTAACTGCTGAAACATTAGCTGATTCAATATAATCTGCAACTGCCTCAGCTGACTGATTTTCAGCCTTGCTGAACTGTCCTTTAGTTACAAAAGCATTTTCTCCTGAAACATTATTATATTCCTTGAAGATAGCTGATGTTCCATCTCCTGTGCTCATCTCACCCCATCCATCTTCTAACACATAACCATTAGTCTGTGTTCCAATAAATGTAGCATTAGAGCCTGCGCCCCATGTTCTACCATAATATCCTGATACTGTACCAGTGCTTACGCCATCTGTTGTCACTTTACAGTTTCTGAATACATATGGACTTGTCTTAGCTGCTGTGATATAACCAAGCTTTGCATTGTTTTTAGCAGCATCCTTTTCATCATCCTTATATGTCTTCCACTGTAATTCACAGTTATCAAATACTGCTGAGAATTCGCCACAAATATAATCTACATTACCACCAATCACACAATTGTTGAAATATGTATGATAGTTATTGTTCTTAGAACCATTTCTTCCAAGTGTATCCTGTGAAGAAAGAATCTTACAGTTATAACACTCAATATTATCCGCTTCAATATAGAAAGCATTTGATCTTTCCTTATAAGCATATGCTGTAACATCAGCACCCTTTGCAAGTCTGTCTACTGATAATGTTGTACCTGCAATATCTGTCTTCTCTGCTTCTGTTAATTCATAGTTATAAGTATTCTTAAATGTTGTATCTTCTGCGATGAAGTTATCACCTCTTACGATGAATACACCACCCCAGAGACTTCCGTTACCTTCTACATATGAATACTTATCTCTTGCAAGTACTTCATTGTAAAGACCTGTAACAGGATCTACTGAATAATAATATGTACCAACACCATAGTACCATGAAATAGTATGGTTATTACCTTTAAGTGTTACATATGGAGCTGCCATAACTGTCTGCTCGAATATATCTGCTTTAAGATTAATAGTAACTCTGCCTGCTTCTCCTTCTGGTCTGTCCTGCATTCTAAGAATTGCATCTGAAGCTTCATTTAATGTAGCATAATCACCAGGAACATTAAGCTCGCTCTTAAAAGCTACTGGTTCTGCCTCCTTAGCTGGAAGTTCTACATATACTTCATTAACTGTTGTTCCTTCAGTCTTAACTGAAACTCTATCATGTGTTACACCACCATTAGTTGTTACAACACTTGTATTGTATTCACCTGGCTTTAATGTACATGTATAAGAATCTCCTGATACAGTAGCCTTATATGAACGTCCGTTAACCATGTTTGTAAGTGAAAGTTCTTTAACTGTTCCTTCTGGAGTGCCTGTAATCTTACCTTCTACAGTTACATCTGGTACATCATAAAGAGAAACAACTATTGCTTCACCTGTAGCTGTAAATGTATCGCTGTCACCAACAGCAGCTCTTACACCACCATCATTAGTACTTAACTTATATTCATGTCCTTCAAGAAGGTCTGCATTTGTGCCATCCTTTAACTTGATAGCGTTACCACCAAGATTAGCATCTACAACACTTATCTCTAATGAATCTGTTAATTTAGCATCTACATTATCAAACTTAACTGGAACGCTTACTTCCTTATCTACAATATACTTATAACCTGCATAAAACATGTTATTAGTCTTTCCTGTTGTAGACATTACATATGTATGTCCTGGTATTACTGCAAATGTATATGAATTAATACTCGTTTCTGTATCTGTATATCCATTCTTAGAACCATCTGCTGTATTATAATCATGGATTCTTAAGAATGATGTTGAACTAAAGTATACTGTCATTGTACCTTTAGCTGCTGGAGTGAAGATAGTTAATGTACCATCTCCCTGTCCAGGAATAGTAGGAATATTGTTACTATCTGCATGTCTTTTACCTGCTGTATAGCTATTATATTCTTTTCCGTCAACTGTTACTGTCTTTCCTGATTTTACTGTATACTGTGTTTCTCCCTGACCTACTAATGTAAGTGTGCTATCACCATACTTGTAATCACCTGTAGCAACAACATCTTCTTTAGCAATGTCATCAAGCATTAAAGTAAAGCTTTCAACTTTATCTGATTTAGCAAAATTATTTACCATTACTGAGTGAAGATATGCCTCACCTGATGCTTCACATGTTATTGTAAGTGTTGTAGCATCTCCGTTATAAGATATGCTCTGTGATCCTGCATCTGCATCTGACTTACCTGATGTTGAACCAACTTCCTTACCAGAAGCATCTGTAACCTTAAATGCAGTTCCACTGCCATACTTACATAAAGTTAATGCAATCTCTGCACTTCCTGCAACCTTAACTTCAATCTTGTCTCCATTATAAACTGCTGCACCATGCTGTCCATCATGCCAATATGCTTTATCAGCTTCTGATATTACCTTAAATACACCATCATCAGATGTATAACCATTAAGCTGTGTCTTTGTACTATATAATTTTGTAAAATCCAGTACATAACTCTTGCCAGCTTCTGGTGCCCCCGCAGCTTTTGCTATAGTTCTTACACCAGGTGCAAACTGGAATGTTCCAATCGCTAAAACGAATGTAAGAACAACTGCTAAAAGCTTTTTAGCTTTTCTGCCAATCTTCATAAAATACCTCCTGAAATATTACGGATCATTCCGCTAGATTGACTACTACTATATCCCATTATCGAATTGGTAACAACTTATATTTTTATATTTTCCTTATTGATTACATGTATTTTTAGTGTTAAAATACATATTGTTACAATATTAATAAATATTTATTTATTTTTTGGTTATTTTGCATATATTTTATATGTGTATTAATTATATATCGAACATACGAATTAACTCAAAATATTATCTTATATACAGAACGCTCCATTTCTTTATATTTTACAATTCACGCAGCTCTTATACAGCATCATATTCATTAGAAAGAAGGATTATAAACATATGAAACAGACGATACACAATATTTCAAGGTTCCGTATTGAACGTGGCATGCATGAACCACATTATTCCATGCACTCTGCACACAGTCATACATATTATGAACTTTTTTATCTCGTTAATGGTAATTGTACAATTTCCTTGGACAACAAGCTTTATACGCTTTCCGCTGGAAATATTATATTTATCCCTGCTAATGCAATCCACAGAACAAGCTATATAGGTGATAATTCATCCGAACGCATATACATAGAATTTTCTTCTGATTATATATCTACTATTGAAGATATCCTTGGAAAAAACTGGACATACAAAAATCTGTGGGGACATATACTATATATAGAACCAACACATAGATCTTATATCAACTCTTTATTTGACAAGATTATCTCTGAATATAACATTATTGACCACTATTCAGACTGCTGTATCCGTCAGCTTTTTCAATATCTGATTATAATGCTCATAAGAGTTGACAGAACTAACATAGATGAAAAAAATTATATAACACATTCACATAAAAAAATAGATGCTGATATGATAAGTGCCTCAAGATATATTGCTGAGAATTTCAAAAACAACATATCACTAAATGATGTTGCCGAATTTCTTAATCTTAACCCTGCATATTTTTCAAGCAAATTCAAAGCATTCCACGGTATAGGTTTCTCTGAATATTTAAGAAATACCCGCATTAATCATGCTGAATGGTATCTGATTGAGACTGACTTAAGCATGTCAGATGTTGCCGATGAATGCGGTTTCTGTAGTTCTAACTACTTTGGTGATACATTTAAGATTGTAAATGGCATCTCTCCTTCTGAATTCAGGAGAAAATATAAACCAAATAAAGCATAGTGTGAAAAATAAGATTTTTCACACGCAAGATTTGTGCTTACGCACAAACTTGAGATGCGCAAAAGACAGCGCAAGAATGGAGATTAATATGCAAAAAACTCTCTGCCATCCTACAATAATCTTGTTGGATGACAGAGAGGTATTTTTCAATCCTTACACTGCTTCTTCTATCTTTTCCCCATTCTTGCTTACAATCTGTCCTTCATAAATCTCATATATCTCATCTGACAGATAATTAAGCTCCTCTGTATCATGACATGCTATAATTATAAGCGAGCCATTTGCCTTAAGTTCATCAAGTATGCCCTTTATAAGACCTGCACCTGCTTCATCAAGAGCATTGATAGGCTCATCAAGTATAACTATATCTGGTTTTTCCATAATAGCTGCTGCTATACCTAATCTCTGTTTCATACCTAAAGAATACTTCTTGAATGTTCTTGTATCATCAGGGTCAAGTCCAACTTTTCTTATGGCTTCCTTTATCTCCTCATCATTAATCCTGTTCTGGATAGAAGCAAGAATCTTAAGATTCTTAAAACCTGTATAATTAGATATAAATGATGGATTCTCTATAAGAAGTCCGATACTTGGTGGAAATGATATCTGCTTACCAAGCTCCCTGTCATTGATAAATACCTTTCCTGATGTTGGAAGTATAAGACCGCTTATCGCTCTCATAAGCATTGTCTTACCTGAACCATTCTTTCCCTTAAGACCTATAACCTTGCCACTTTCAAGTGTAAGATTTATATCCTCAAGTACTGTTACTTTCTTGAATGACTTTGTGTAGTGTTCTAATCTTACTACTGTCCCCATATTAATACCTCCTCTTAATTAAACAATCATCCCAATCCGTATATTAGTTTTATGCAGGATAACACAGGATAAATGATTTATATACATGTATAATAACACTTTTACTAGATAATGTATACTAAAATTTTAAAAATATCATATTATATAAAAAAGATGCCGTATTAATAAAGCAATATTAATATGACATCTTTTTTATTTAATCATATGCGTGTCAAAAGCGAATTACGTTCTCTGATAATTCCTCTACTTCATCAGCATCATAATATGCTTTCAAAACTGCACTTTGAAGATTTTCCCTGGCATGCTTATTGATAGGATGAGCTATATCCTTAAATCCTCCCTCAATAAGATGCTTACTAGGCATAGCTACAAACAAGCCTTTTTCTCCTTCGACTACTCTTATGTCATGTATAACAAACTCGTCATCAAAAGTAATTGATACATAAGCCCGCAGTTTACCACTGCCTGCAATCTTCTTGACTCTAACATCTGTAATATTCATTTGTTACCCCTATCTGTCTTCTATACAACCTTTTTCTACTCTGGTTAAGACCTTAAATATATATTTATAATCTTTAATAATATGATGGACTGTCTTCTATGACAATCTTTATACCATTCTCACCAACATATCGTGAATTAGCTTTAATAGTGCTGTTACTCTCAACTATACAGTTCTCAATATATGCATTATCTCCTATATATGCATTATTCATGATAATTGAGTTTTTAACAACAGCATTATTGCCTATGTATATCTTCTTAAACAGAACTGAATTATCAACCGCTCCATTAACTATACATCCACACGATATAAGACTGTTTGATACATTGGCACCATAATTATATTTAGCTGGTGGAAGATCATCCACCTTAGAATATATATCTGGATACTGCTTAAAGAAATAATCTCTTACATCTCTCTTTAAGAAATCCATATTAGTCTTATAATATGAATCCACAGATGATATATTGTTCCAGTATGTATCAAGCTTGTAACCATATATCTTCTTAATGTTTCTATATCTTACAAGTATATCCCTGACAAAATCATACCTGTCTTCTTCTGCTGCCTTTTCAAGCAGTTCAATAAGAAGACGTCTTCTTACTACATATATACCTGTTGATACAGTTGACAGATTCGTTTCTAAAGGCTTCTCATCAATATCTGTAATACGTCCATCCTCTGCAAGTGCAACAACACCATATCTTCCTATGTCTGCTCTGTTATCAAGCTTCTTTACAACCATGGTAACATCAGCCTTTTTCTCTATATGATACTGAAGCACCCTGTTATAATCAAGCTTGTAGACACCATCACCAGAAGCAATAACTACATATGGCTCATGGCTTGACTTAAGGAAATCTATATTCTGATAAAGTGAATCAGCTGTTCCTCTGTACCAGCTGCTGCTCTCTGCTGTTATAGTAGGTGTAAATACGTATAATCCACCCTGCTTTCTACCAAAATCCCACCACTTAGATGAACTTAAGTGTTCGTTAAGTGATCTTGCATTATACTGTGTTATAACTGCAACCTTCTGGATATGTGAGTTAGACATGTTGCTAAGTGCGAAATCTATCGCCCTGTAGCTTCCTGCAACAGGCATGGAAGCAATAGCCCGCTTGTTTGTCAGTTCACGCATCATCCTGTTGTTACCGCCTGCTAATACTATACCTATTGCTTTCATTCTACTTCACCTGCCTTAATTATGATTCCACCGCTTGGTAATAAGCCATCCGGATAATCCTCTGCTGATGTAACTCCAGATATCGCCGTATTCTTTCCAATCTTAACTCCATCAGGAATAACCGAACATTCCCCAATAGTGACAAGACCAGAATTATATATCTTAGGGAACTTGACATTCGGTGCTTCTTCGCCTACACCAAGTTCTACATTATCACCTATAACTACTTCTTCTGCTATTATTGACTTGTTAACTATTGTATTCTTTCCAATAACGGAATTATTCATAATGATGGAATCTCTTACTACGGCACCTTCTTCTATGGTTACACCTGAACCTATAACAGAATTATAGATTCTGCCATATACTTCTGTTCCATCGCCTACTATACTCTTTTCAATAAATGTATTATCTGCAACATACTGAGGTGGAATAGTATCTGTTCTTGTATATATCTTCCAGAATTCTTCATAAAGATTAAATACAGGAATTATATCTATAAGCTCCATATTAGCTTCCCAATATGAACTTAATGTTCCAACATCTTTCCAGTAACTGTTATATTCATATGCAAATATTCTCTTGTTGTTATTAAAGCAGTATGGAATTACATGCTTGCCAAAATCACATTCGTTCTGGTCTTTAAGCTTTATAAGTGCTTCCTTTAGCACGCTCCACTTAAATATGTATATACCCATAGATGCAAGATTACTCTTAGGCTCTGCTGGCTTTTCTTCAAATTCAGTTATTCTGTTATCCTCATCCGTAACAACGATTCCGAATCTGCTGGCTTCCTCAATAGGTACCGGCATAGCTGCTATTGTAATATCAGCATTGTTAGCCTTATGATAATCAAGCATTATCTTATAATCCATCTTATATATATGATCACCTGAAAGAATAAGCACATATTCTGGATGATACTGTTCCATATATTCAAGATTCTGATAAATGGCATTGGCAGTTCCAGTATACCATTCACTGCTTGTACTCTTCTCGTAAGGAGGAAGAACTGTTACACCTCCCACATTACGGTCAAGATCCCATGGAATACCAATTCCTATGTGGGAATTAAGTCTTAATGGCTGATACTGTGTCAGTACACCAACAGTATCAATACCTGAGTTAATACAATTGCTGAGTGGAAAATCGATTATTCTGTATTTTCCTCCAAACGCAACTGCAGGCTTTGCTACTTTTGCTGTTAAAACTCCAAGTCTACTGCCCTGACCACCGGCTAACAGCATAGCTATCATTTCTTTTTTAATCATGCTACCACCTCTGATGTTTAATTTACTATCTTAAGTTGTATAAATTATATCATATAATTCCGATTAAGTAAAAATAATTTTGTCTTTTTTTGGTGATTTTTCATACAATTTATTCACCTTTTTATTGTTACATTTTAACATATGTATTTTCAGTTAATTTTACGCTTTATTTTACACAGCACTTATATGCAGTATACATTTTATGCATTCCACATCATTATTATTACAATTATATGATGTCGGGCTCAAAAGCCACCAACCTTGATACCTACGGATTGTTCTGTGCTACGCACTCCCACGTCTACGCTACGCTTCGGTCCATGCTAAACATCTGCCACTTATTTCTCATAACCATAGTACCCCCTGCATATATAACTTTATGCGTTTTATGTTTGAAAAATATATGCTTTAGGCATATAATCTCTATGATGACTTTTAAATATCTTACTAAATATTAATATAAGGTAATATGATTCTGGAACATGTATACAAGCCTGCATAAGCTTTATGTTCTGACATCATGTCATCATCAGTTTATTAACAATAATTTATAGAAAGAGGAATATCATATGTTTAATATTGATTTTAATCATCCGATACATGTACATTTCATAGGCATAGGAGGCATAAGCATGAGTGGACTTGCCAGGATTCTTCTTGACAGGCACTTCACTGTCTCAGGTTCTGATGCACACGAATCAGAGCTTACAGATGAACTTGCAAAGGATGGATGTCTTATATCTTATCCACAGTCAGCAGACAATATCACTGGTGATATTGACCTTGTCGTATACACTGCTGCTATCCACCCTGACAACAAAGAACTTAAAGCCGCTATTGCTGCTGGTATTCCTACTATGACAAGAGCAGAACTGCTTGGTCAGATTATGAAGAACTATCACACAGCTGTCAATGTAGCTGGTACACATGGAAAAACAACAACGACTTCCATGATTACTGAAATTCTTCTTGCCGCCAACGCTGACCCAACTATATCTGTTGGTGGTATATTACACAGTATAGGCGGCAACATAAGAGTTGGAAGTTCAGACATTTTTGTTACAGAAGCATGTGAATACACAAACAGCTTCCTTTCTTTTAATCCTACGTTAAACATTATACTTAACGTTAAAGCTGACCACCTTGATTTCTTTAAAGACCTTGATGATATACGTCATTCATTTAAGCTCTTTACAGAAAAGCTTCCATCTGATGGAACCTTAGTTATCAACACAGATATTGATAATTACGAATACTTCTACCAGGATACAGACTGTGAGGTTATCACCTTCGGTTCTGATCCAGCCAGGTCAATGTACAGTGCTGCCGATATAAATCATGATGAATATGGACGCTGTTCTTACACTCTTCTTATTAATAATAAACCATCAGGAACTATAAAGCTTTCTGTTCCTGGCGTACACAATGTATACAATTCGCTTTCTGCAATCGCTGCATGTATTAAGCTTGGTATATCCATGGAAGCTATTCTTAAAGGTCTTGTGAATTTCACAGGTACTGACAGACGTTTCCAGAAAAAGGGAGTATTTAATGGAATAACAGTTGTAGATGACTATGCACATCATCCAGATGAGATAACTGCAACTCTTAATTCTGCAAAAATGTATCCACACAACAGAATATGGTGTGTATTCCAGCCACACACATATTCAAGAACTAAAGCACTTATGCCGGATTTTGCCAAAGCGCTTGCTCTTGCAGATAATGTTGTACTTGCCAAAATATATCCTGCTCGCGAAACAGATAATCTGGGAATAAGTTCTGCTAATCTTTGCAGTCTGATTAAAGCTGAAGGAAAAGAATGTTACTATTACGAATCATTTGAAGAAATTGAAGACTTTTTGAAAAAAAATTGTATCAACGGTGACCTGTTGATAACTATGGGGGCTGGTGATGTTTATAAAATCGGGGAAGACCTGTTAAAATAGGCATTTCTCCACTGTATAATATTTTTTCAACAAAGTTATCCACATTATCCACATTTTTATGTTGTTATACACAATATAAAAGTGTGGATTTTTTTGTTAACAACCTTTAAGTCAAAAATACAGCAAAATACATTATTTATACCACTTTGTCCACGAGTTATCCACATTATCCACAATATCCACAACAATATCCACCTGCTTTTAGCACACTTTTCATTTAATTTTCACTATGATATAATCTGCACTGGCAGAATATCTGCCGCTTAACATTATGTTACATCATAGCAATCATTAATCATCAGGAGGATAGACAAGCTATATTTATAGCTTTTAATATCATATGGGCAATCTTACATTAACTACAAAGAACAATTATGGATACACAGCCATTTCCAATATATTTATAAGCAGCTTTGTACCTGAAGCCAATGGCGAATTCGTAAAGGTATATCTTTATCTTTTACACCTTATAAGCACTGGCAATTCCAATATAAGTATCTCTTTACTTGCAGATACCTTTAACCAGACTGAGGCCGATATTATGAGAGCACTCAGATACTGGGACAAGCTCAATGTCATATCATTAACATTTGCCGGTAATAACGACAGCCTGTCCAACATAACCATCAATGACTTCAGCTCTGACAACAGTGCCGCCAGCACTACTAAAGCTGATTTTAACAATACCACATTTCCTGAAGCTGCCAAGCTGGCATCCCCAGCAGCTATAGCACCAACAGTGCCTGCTGCACCTTCATATAACATATCAGAAGGTCCAAAACATGTCGAACCTTCCAGCATGCAATATTCTGCGGAAAAGATAAGCGAGCTTAACTCCGATGAGAACTTTTCTATGCTGCTTTATGTTATAGAATCATACCTTGGACGTCCTCTGTCTATTAAAGAAACCAATGCAATAGTATACTTTTATGATTCGCTTGACTTTTCTATCGAACTTATAGATTATCTTTTTGAATATTGTGTAGAACACAACAAGAAAAGCATTAACTACATTGAAAAGGTTGCTCTTGCGTGGGCCGATAAAGGTATACATACTGTTACAGAAGCAAAGGAAGAAGTATCTAACCATACCGACTCTGTTTACCAGATTATGAAAGCCTTCGGAATCTCTAACAGAGATCCTGGACAGCATGAACGTGCAATGATATCTAAGTGGGCTGATACTTACTGCTTTGACACTGATATAATTATAGAGGCCTGCAACAGAACAATCAAAGCCATACACCAGCCAAGCTTTGAATATGCTGATACTATTCTTTCAAAGTGGAAAAGCTCAAACATCACAACTATGGCAGACATCAAAAAGGATGATGCAGCATATGCGGCAAGCAGCAACAGCAAAACCAGATATCAGAGTTCTGCTAAAACCGGTTCAACAAAATTCAACAACTTCCAGCAGCGTGATAAAAAATCCGATGACTGGTACAACTCTTTACTTAGCAATAACAATTAACCTGTCAGCATAGCTTATGTTTTACAGCTTACTGATATTACCAGATTTAACTTATCAACATATTTAATTATATGAAAAGGAGTAGTTATGTCACTTACTAACACACAATATGCTGCTGTTATGCGGATGTATGATGATATTCACACGCACAATGCAGCCATACAGAACGAGCGCTACAAAGAAGTAACAAGTCTTTGTCCACAATATCAGACAATCGAAGATGAGATAATCTCCCTTTCTATGCAGGAGGCTGCCAAACGTATCGGAAATGACTCATCTGACACGAATACTGATGAGTTCAATGAACGCCTGCAGTCCCTTATTAAACAAAAAGCTGTACTCCTTGCTTCTATAGGCAAGCCATCTGATTATCTTGACAATATTTATACATGCAAAAAATGTCAGGATACAGGATATATCAACGGCACCAGATGTTCATGCTTTAGAAAAAAAGCCATTGACCTTATTTATCATGATTCTAATCTAAAAAACATCACTGCCAACGAAAACTTTTCAACATTTTCCTTTGACTGGTATGACAAAACGACTATTGATTCTGCAACAGGACTCACACCATACAATAATATTCACAAGGTATTTGATGTATGCCAGTCTTTTGTAAAAACTTTTGATACCAACTTTTCAAACCTTTTATTATTAGGAGAAACCGGTGTAGGAAAAACTTTCCTTTCCAACTGTATAGCCAAGGAACTGCTAGACAGCTATCACAGCGTTATATACCTCACTGCCATAGAGCTGTTCAAATGCTTTGAAAACAGTGACTTCAACAAAGGCGAAGATGTGGAATATCAGGATGTCAGCTACTTTATTGACTGTGATCTTCTTATAATTGATGACCTTGGAACAGAAAGCTACAACTCTTATACCATTTCCAAGCTGTTTTATGTCATAAACGAAAGAATACTTAGAAGAAAGAGTGTTATTATATCAACTAATCTTTCTATGCCCCAGTTAGAGAATACATATTCAGAACGTATATTCTCAAGACTTATCAGTGCATATACAATACTCCGCTTATTCTGTGAAGATATAAGGGTACAAAAGGCTACAAAAGGAAAACATTAATTTTAAAAAATGTCAAATATAATCTTAAAAAATGCCAAATATAATTGACTTCTATAATATTTATGATTATAGTTAATTATGTATGTGTATTTAGAATTTAATTCACTGGAAAGTATGAATTAGATTCTTTATATAATAAATATTTTATCTATACAATGGAGGATAATACAATGCCACGAGACGAACGTCATACTGCAACAATTCCATACGGAACACTCGGAATCATTCCTTTAAAGAGCTGCTCTGCTATGGGCGAAAAGGTTGATGAATACCTTGTAAACTGGAGAGAACAAAGAGAACACGAGAATCAGTCTAATCTTGCATTTAGCGGATATAAAAGAGACAGCTATGTTGTAAGTGCCAGCACACCTAGATTCGGTTCAGGTGAAGGTAAAGGCGTCCTTAACGATTCTGTCCGTGGTTATGACTTATATATTATGGTAGATGTATGTAACTACAGCATCGAATATTCACTTTGCGGTAACACTAACCATATGTCACCTGATGACCACTACGCAGATCTTAAAAGAGTAATCGCTGCAGCCGGCGGAAAAGCAAGAAGAATCAATGTTATTATGCCATTCCTTTATGAAAGCAGACAGCATAAGAGATCCGGAAGAGAATCCCTTGACTGTTCTCTTATGCTTCAGGAGCTTACAGCTATGGGTGTTGAGAATATCATCACTTTTGATGCACATGATCCACGAGTACACAACTCTATTCCACTTAAGGGATTCGAGTCTGTATCATGCACATATCAGTTTATTAAGTACCTTTTACTAGGCGTAGATGATCTTCATATCGACAGCGAACATATGATGGTAATAAGCCCTGATGAGGGTGGTATGGGACGTGCTGTATACTTTGCCAATGTACTTGGCCTTGATATGGGTATGTTCTATAAGAGAAGAGATTACACTAAGATTGTTAACGGACGTAACCCTATCGTTGCCCATGAATTCCTTGGTACTAACGTAGAGGGCAAGGATGTTATCATTATTGACGATATGATATCTTCTGGTGAAAGTATGATAGATGTTGCTTCTGAGTTGAAGAAGAGAGGTGCAAGCAGAGTATTCTGTGCAACTACATTTGGTCTTTTCACTAACGGCTTTGATAAGTTCGATGAAGCTTACGAAAAGGGTATTATCGATAAGATTCTTACTACTAACCTTGTTTACCAGCCAGCAGAACTTCTTTCTAAGCCTTGGTATATCAACGTAGACATGAGTAAATACATGGCTCTTCTTATTGATACACTTAACCATGATTCTTCAATCAGTGATCTTCTTAATCCTGTTGACAGAATCCAGAAGAGAGTTAAAGAGTATAACGAAAGATATGCTAAGTAATAGATGACCATAAGGTCTTAGCATTTATATATATAACAGGGAATATTTATCAGTATAATGTATGGCGGCGGCTATATAATGTATTGGTAACTATTCCCTTTTTATTGCAGCTTACATCTTATAATGATAAGGTACTGAATGTAATTAATATTTAATGCACTAATACAACCATTCATAACTAATAATAAATAAAGCCTTTCTGCAGCAATGCAACAAATAAAAAACGGTTACTATATTATCGCTATGTAATATAGTAACCGTTATTTTAAGTTATTCAATTGTTTTTCCTCCAAATCATTATTCTTTTAATTAACTATTCTACAATGAATATAATTATTCATAATGCTTGGTATGTGTCATATTTCCATTGGACTATACCTTCCTTTCTCACTCAATTCCTTACATCTATATTAACATTCTTAATGAATGGTTTCGATATATAATCTATCTATTAATATATTGTCTTATGAACTTGTCTCTTTTAATATAGTTAATATATATCTTTTATATCGATTATTAATATGTTTAAGGTCTTGTTTGTTTGTAACTGTATATTAACATGCACTTGTTGATTTGTCAACTCTTTTTTAGATTATTTTTGTTTTATTTTCAACTTATCGCTCAGTTGTTTGATAGCAATGTGAATTGTTTGAATTGTGTCAATATTGCAGTATATTGTATACGCTATTATGATGATTGTACAATATTAAACCCTCATATATTGAACTCCCTATACAGCCTTTCTCTTTCACTTTCATCTGTCACCTTTGCTATATCTTCCACTCTGCCTCTTTTCTTTAGCTCCACCACTAACCTTGCTAGTTTCTCCGCTCCTCTTACTTCTCCTTCCTCATAGCTCTGCTTTTTCACGCCATCTATATATGCCTTTTCATCAAATTCTGTTAGCAACATATCTGTCACCTCCGCCATATTTTTACTAAGGATATCCTTTAGTACATTATCGCGTATTGCTTCATCAATTGCAAGTGCTACTGCCTCTGCAAATATTTCTTTCTTATTAACTGACTTCATTTCTTTCTTATATTTCTCCGTCAACATATCGCTTTTCACTCTTACAAGTGCAACAAATTTGGAATACTCCATCAGCTTCTGACACTTTTCCATCAGTTCCTGATTACACCCATAGTTGATATTCAGTAATTGTACAACTACTTCTACACTTGGTTTATCTGTTTTATCAGCCTCTGTACCTGCTGTGTCTTTTAAGCTTTCCCCTTCTGGCACCTGCACAAATGAATCTGATAATCTAAGTTCCTGCTCTTCCGGCTGCTCTTCTGTTCCATTATAGAAAACAACATATCTTGGAAATGGCAGCTTAACAAGACGCTCATTATATATAAGCAGATTATTTTGATCGATATATCCCTTATACAGCTCGGCAAAATATATAAGACCTCTTACCGGCATATTGGGATTAACGCTGCTCTGATGCTCATAGAGATTCAATTCGCTGTTTATAATAAATGAAATATCATTCTTATACCCTATATATATTGCATCCTCTATCGTGTTAATTGTAATCAGGCTCTCATCCGTATGCTCTGTATTATTCAATGCGTTGTATAAACTTAACAAATCCCTCTTATTATTGAAAACCTTCCTGAACAATGTATCCTTGAACTTTCTGTTTAGCTTCAAATTCATACCTCCTAGTTTTACGAAGTAAAATGCGACTGCCTTTGCAGGAGCAGAGGTATTTACCCTCCGTACTTTTAATTTCATTACTAATTTTATTACTAATTTAATTACGTTTTTTATTGTCATACTAGTAATAATAGTATTGGTATTATATAAACACATTTGCTGTATATTTACAATATGTTTTTTATACATTTGTTGTATGTTGCAGGATAAATGTTGTAATTGGTAATATTTGTGTTTCAACACACTATTAACAGACCGCATTTAATATATTCAGAATTATAAATACATCCTCTCTTTTCAATAAAATAATTAGCAAAATAATTACAATTAAATAAAAATAAATCCCCCATTCATACTCACATGGGTTGTATGAATGGGGGGATTATAACGATTACATCTTAAATATACTTAACATGTATCGACAAACTTTTATAAATAAGCTGTTCTTATGTATTAGCTACATATTGCCTAAATTACTGAAGGAGTGTAAGAACACCCTGGTTAGCCTGGTTAGCCTGTGCAAGCATAGACTGTCCAGCCTGAGCTAAGATGCTGTTCTTGCTGTAGTTAACCATTTCTTCAGCCATATCTGTATCACGGATACGTGATTCTGCTGTCTGAAGGTTCTCAGAAGCTGTATCAAGGTTGTTGATTGTATGCTCAAGTCTGTTCTGAACGGCACCCATCTGACCTCTTGCCTTAGATACCTTCTTGATAGCTGCATCGATAGTTGTAGTAGCTGTCTTAGCCTTATCCTGTGTACTTAAATCAACCTTACCAGCACCTACACCAAGTGCATCAGCGCTCATATCATCAAGAGTGAAGTTCATTGTCTGGCCTTCGTTAGCACCAATCTGAAGCTCAATACCCTTGCCTGTAGCTGTAGCTGATGGCTTTAAGCTTAATGCACCATTTGTATCACTCTCAGCCGCAATACCTGTCTTAGAATTGATCAATGCAGCCATAGCCTTACCAGCATCTTCATCTACGGTTGCCTTTGCTACAACATAATTAACATCCTTATTACTATCACCTAACTTAGATGCATCTGTAACATATGCGAACTTCTCACCATTAACTGTAAATATTGAGTCTTCAATATTTTTAGTTCCATCATATACCTGAATATTTTGTGATATTTTATTATATGCTTCTGTACCTGGGGTTGAAGTTGCTGGTGCTGCTGATTTTCCATCCTGAGATACTAAAGCAATGCTTGGTGTTACTCCAGCTTCCTTAGCTGTGAAAGTAATAGCTCCAGTTGTATCACTACTTATATCAAACGTATCTGCAAGACTTGTTTTCTTTAATTCAGTTACAATTGATGCAGCATCTGTCCCTACGGCATTCTGTCCTGTGAATGTAACTGATGTTGTAGTTGCATTACCATTCTTATCTAATGTTGTTACTGAATATGTTGATTCCGTACCATCAATTGCTTTTACTGCTGCTGTCTTAAATGTTGAATTTGTAGCTGGCTCTTCAGTAAGGTTACCTGCTGCGCTCTTGCTTACAGATACCTGTACCTTGCTTCCTGACTGAGAACCATCAAGTAACTTCATTGTGTTGAACTCTGTTGTATCAGAGATTCTTGTTAACTCACTCTGAAGCTGTTCGATTTCGTTCTGTACTGCTTCTCTATCGTCATCTGTCTCTGTACCGTTAGCTGCCTGTACTGAAAGCTCTCTCATTCTCTGAAGGATTGAGTGTGATTCATTTAAAGCACCTTCTGCTGTCTGGATAAGTGAGATACCATCCTGAGCATTAGTTGAAGCCTGATTAAGACCTCTGATCTGTCCTCTCATCTTCTCTGAGATAGAAAGTCCTGCTGCATCATCTGCTGCACGATTGATTCTGTAACCTGAGGATAACTTTTCTGTTGACTTTGACTGAGCTGATGAAACACCGCTTAACATTCTGTTAGCGTTCATAGCTGACATATTGTGTTGTACTACCATAGTATGTACCTCCGTGTAAATATAATAATTTTTTCTGGGGAATCCGTTCCCTCAAATGCTTCATATACATTTGCTTACCATTTTCTTGAATATAAGCAATTCACATAAAGCAAATCCTTTATAATAAGCAGAACTTCCATGCTAATTCTGCGTATTATCTTTGTTTGCCATCTTGTCTTCTTTAATCAGACGGCGTATCTTGGTAAGTGTGTCTGGTGAAAGCTTGGATTCTGCATAATAAGGAGAAATGAAGCGTGATGCTTCTTTGCCTTCCTTCTCTTTGTTTCTTGCAAGCACCTTGCTTCTTACAATATTCAGTTCCCTAGGGGCATCTATCAGAAGGTGAATATTTCCCTCTGAACCTCCCGAATAAACAACCCTTATATCCTCACCTATGTTGATAAATTCACCAGGCTTAATCGTAAGCTTTAACATATAACCTCCTTGTTAACCTGTTATCTGCAACAATTTATCTTAAAATGTTGCATCCTTTTGAATTAAATGGAGGATTTGATATGGGAACATCACAACCAATACGTAACGATGAAGAATTAGAAGCATTTAGAAACTACTATCTGGAGCAGAAAACGAACTACCGCAACTATGCCTTAATATGTCTTGGCGTTAATTCAGCATTAAGAATAAGTGATATACTGAAGCTGAAATGGAACGATGTTTATGATTCCAGGAAAAAATGTTTCAAAAAACATATAATAGTGACAGAGAAAAAGACTGGAAAAGAAAACCGAATAGCTATTAACGCAAGTACAAGAACCGGATTGCAGACATATCTTAACAGTCTGCACTATTTTGACGTAAATGAATATATATTTATGGGGCAGAAAGAACACACACATCTATGCCGTTCACAGGCATTCCGGATAATAAAGCAGGCAGCCTCTTCCCTTAATATGGAGAATGGAATAAGCTGCCACTCTATGAGAAAAACATTCGGATATTATGCATGGAAGTATGGAACACCACCAGCAGTTCTTATGGATATATATAATCATTCATCATACGAAATAACTAAAAGATATCTTGGGATAAAGCAGGATGATAAAGATTCGGTATTCTTAAGTGTGAATTTATAAGGTGAATTCATAACTTGAAAAAGTCGTGAAAGAATATAAAAATAATAAGAAAATAAAAATATAAGATAATAAAAAACAAGATAGTAAAAAATAAGATAATAAAAATAAGATAACAAAAATAAAATAATAACATTTTTAACCCAAACTATTTTTATAATTTTATTAGTAATCGCAGTTAAGTATTATTATTATATGACGATATAGAATATGTAATTGAGTAGAACAAACATTCAAAGGATGCAACATTTTAAGATAAATTGTTGCATCCTTTTTTATTAATTATATGAATTCTAAAAGATTTTATTCAATATGTTTATCCATTACATCTACTGATATAACGCATGATACAGCTTTAAGAACTTTTCATCTCTTTTTGCTATTGTTTCTTCATCCTTACCATCAGAATAATCATAGAAACCTTTCTTGCTCTTAACACCATATTCTTTCGCATCGTAATGTTCCTTAAGAAGTTCTGGTCCTTTATAAACATATGTCACCATGCACACATCAAAGGCGGACCGACACCTTAGACCTTAGTATCGCTCCGCCTTTAACAGCATTATATTATAACACTATACATCATTATATTTCTAGAAATCTACTTCTGTATCATAGTAGCAGCACTTAAGAAGCTTCTCCATCTCTTCCTGGCTTGGCTGACGTGGGTTAGAGCCTGTACATGCATCCTTGATAGCATTAGCTGCAACATCTGGAAGCTTAGCAAGGAATTCATCTTCTGGAACGATTCCCTGTTCTGCTGGAAGTCCACCCTCACCATAGTTCTTAATGCACTGTGGTATGTTAAGCTCGTCATTCATCTTACGAAGCATAGCGATTAAGTTATCAATCTTGGCTTCAGTTGTATCTCCACCTAAACCTAAGAAATCAGCTATGTATGCATAACGCTTAGCTGCTGTCTCGTCCTTAGAGTTAAACTTGATAACCTTAGGAAGATACATAGCATTAGCTGCACCATGGATAATATGTCCACCTTCAAATGCTGCACCTGTCTTATGTGCCATAGAGTGTACAATACCAAGTAATGCGTTAGAGAATGCCATACCTGCAAGACACTGTGCGTTGTGCATTGCATCTCTCTTCTCCATATCTTCGTTATATGAACCAACAAGATCATCCTTAATCATCTTCATAGCATGAAGAGCAAGTGCATCTGTATAATCACAGTTAGCTGTTGATACATAAGCTTCAATAGCATGTGTCATAGCATCCATACCTGTATGTGCTACGAGCTTCTTAGGCATAGTCTCTGCAAGCTCTGGGTCAACAATAGCAACATCAGGAGTAATCTCAAAGTCTGCTAAAGGATACTTAATACCTTTCTCATAATCTGTAATAACTGAGAATGCTGTAACCTCTGTAGCTGTACCTGATGTAGATGAAACAGCACAGAAATGAGCTTTAGTACGAAGCTTTGGTAAACCGAATACCTTACACATATCTTCAAATGTTGTTTCTGGATATTCGTACTTAATCCACATAGCCTTTGCTGCATCGATAGGAGAACCACCACCAATAGCTACTATCCAGTCTGGCTGATATTCTTCCATAACCTTAGCACCCTTCATAACTGTATCAACTGAAGGATCTGATTCGATACCCTCGAATAACTTAACTTCCATTCCTGCTTCCTTAAGATAATCCTCAGCTCTCTGAAGGAATCCGAAACGCTTCATAGAACCACCACCAACACAGATGATAGCCTTCTTTCCTTTAAGAGTTTTAAGTGCTTCAAGAGCTCCCTTACCATGATATAAATCTCTTGGTAATGTAAAACGTACCATAATCCTGTACCTCCTAAAAATAGAATTAAATAATAAGTGATTAATATGGATTAATGTAATAATCCACCGGTTGCACCCCACAATGCAATCATTCATTTGTTTGATTAGATTGTTAATACTCTAACAATCTTTATATCAATAGTATATACCCCTTTTTTTGTTATTTCAAGTAATTATATGTTAATTTATTGTATTTTATATGTATTTTATTTGTATTTATTACATATAGCTTTTCAGGCATAAGAATTATCTTACAAATAAAAGCTCCTAATATGCTAAAAGCCCTGATTCAGCCAGCAGCACAATGCGATATATACAATATTGCAGTACTGCTGGTCAAACCAGAGCCTTATTATTATCTATTTGATTGTTGTTTGATTGTTGTTTAATTGTTATCTGTTTTATTATTTCATAAGATTAATCCAGATAGAGATTTATCCAGATATTTATCCTATAACTTCCTTTACTGTCTTAACAACATTATCAACTGTGAAGCCAAAGTGCTCGAACAATGTAGCTGCTGGACCAGAAGCACCAAAGCCCTCCATAGCAATAACCCTGCCATCAAGTCCTACATACTTATACCAGCCAAAGTCTGAAAGTGCCTCAACTGCAACTCTCTTTCTTACTGCATTAGGAAGCACGCTTTCCTTATATTCTGCTGACTGCTTATCGAACAGCTCCATGCTTGGCATACTTACAACTCTTACATCTATGCCATCCTTCTTAAGTTCTTCCTTTGCATTTACTGCAAGGCTTACTTCTGAACCGCTGGCGATTATAATAGCATCTGGAACTTCCTTCTGTGAGTCAGCTATAACATAGCCACCCTTAAGTGCATCCTTAGATGAACCCTCCATCTGTGGAAGATTCTGTCTTGTAAGTACAAGTCCTGTTGGTCCGCACTCGTTCTCAACTGCATACATCCATGCTGCTGCTGTTTCTGTTCTGTCGCAAGGTCTGAATACTGTGAAGCCTGGAAGTGAACGGAATGCTGCAAGCTGCTCAATAGGTTCATGTGTTGGTCCATCCTCACCTACACCTATGCTGTCATGAGTGAATACATATGTTAATGGAAGCTGCATAAGTGCTGTAAGTCTTGCCATTGGCTTAACATAATCACTAAACACAAAGAATGTCGCAACAAACGCTTTAAGTCCACCGTGAAGCATAAGTCCGTTTCCTATTGCTGCCATAGCCTGCTCTCTTACACCAAAGTGAAGATTGCTTCCTGCATAATTATCCTTAGAAAAATCTCCTGCATCCTTCATATTAGTCTTGTTAGATGGTGCAAGATCTGCTGAACCACCTATAAGATTAGGCATAGCCTTCTTTATCATATTAAGGATAGTTCCACTTGTATTTCTTGTGGCTTCAGCTTTATCTCCCTTTGCCCAATATTCATCAGAATTGAATAAATCAGACATATCATATCCATCAAAGTAGTTATCCCATAATTCTTTCATTTCAGGATATTTCTCTACATAAGAAGCGAAAAGTTCATTCCACTTATCCTCTGCCTTTGCCATATTAGCTGAAAGCTCTTTATAATGATCATATACTTCCTGTGGAACCTCGAAGTCACCCTTACATGGCCATCCGATATTTTCCTTAAGTGCGGCAACATTATCAACACCAAGTGGTTCACCGTGTGCACTAGCCTTACCCTGCTTAGCAGGACAGCCGTATCCAATAAGAGTATTAACCTTGATAAGTGATGGTCTTGTCTTATCAGCCTTAGCTTCTTCTATAGCCTTTCCTATTGCACAAAGATCGTTGCCATCCTCTACTTCTATTGTCTGGAAACCAAATGCCTTGAATCTTGTCACAACATCCTCTGTGAATGCTATATCTGTGCTTCCTTCAATAGATATATTGTTAGAATCGTAAAATACAATCAGCTTTGAAAGTCCTAATGTTCCTGCGAGTGAGAAGCATTCAGATGAAATACCTTCCATCATGCAGCCATCTCCACCTAAAACATATGTATAGTGGTCAACTACAGGATATCCTTCCTTGTTGAATACCGATGCAAGATGTGCTTCTGCCATAGCCATACCTACTGCCATAGCCATACCCTGTCCAAGTGGACCTGTTGTAGCCTCAACACCTACTGTATGTCCATACTCTGGATGTCCTGGTGTTAAAGAACCAAACTGTCTGAAGTTCTTAACCTCATCAAGTGAGAGATTACCTATTCCAAAAAGGTGGAATAATGAGTAAAGTAACATAGAACCATGTCCACCGGAAAGAACGAATCTGTCCCTGTTGATCCATTCAGGATTCTGTGGATTATAGTTCATATGCTTTGAGAATAACTCATAAGCTATAGGTGCTGTTCCAAGTGGCAGACCAGGATGTCCTGAATTAGCCTTCTGGATAGCATCAGCGGATAACACCCTGATCGCGTTTACTGACATTTCTTCAATATTCATATTAATCCTCCATTTCTGTGATGTATTTCCACATCTTATGTTTACTCTTTTTTTCAATCCTTAAAGTCTGCCTCTGTAAGGAATATCACATCACCAGTATCACTGCGCTTCTTCTTAAGACCACCAAAGAACTTTCTTGATGCTCTCCTTTCAGAGTTTGCGATTGCTTTATTAACAACTTCTTTAATATCATCAAGCTTGATATTATCATTTATGTTATGAAGCTTATCTATCTTAAGATAAAGCTCAAGAAGTGCATCATCACCTACTTCATACTGTCTCTTTCTTGCAAATCTTTTAGCCATTTCCACAAGCTCATTAACATTATACTGCTTAAGAGTTATCTTATGGTTAAATGTTTTAGTAAGCTCTGGGTTAAAGTTAAGAAGCACATTCATTTCTGCATCTGAATCTTCAAATATAACTATCATTCTATCTGTCTCTTCATGCATACATGAAACTATCTCATTTATCCTCTTAGGCTGGATAGTTCCTGCTCCTTCTACGATAAGTGCTGTTCCCTTAAGCTTACCCATCGCCTTTACTATACCTCTCTGGTTGATACTTTCGCCAGATGTTTTGGCTATCTTCTTAGGCTTGTCAGGGTATACATAATTAATCGCCCTTACTATTGTTCTTGCAAGATCTGTCTTGTCAGAGCTTGAGTTACCAGATATAAGAATATTACCGCATGCTGATGTTTTCATATTCATCTCTTTATCAAGTGACTCAAACAGCTCGACGAGCTGTGCCTCAAGTCCCGGCATTTCTCTGTACTTTCTGAATATCTTGGCTAATTCTCCAGAAAGCTTCTTCTCTGACTGTTCTTCATCCATATCATCCATCTGCTTACCTTCCCTGCTGTCGCTATCAGAATAAACAGATGCTGTTTCTGAATATGATGCTGCTGTTTCATTTACCTGCACTGCTATGCTATCAGCTGCATATGAAGCTTCATCTACCTTATCCTGTTTCTGTTCGTATTCCTTAAGCATTTCGTCAGTTACAGGACTTATCTTTGCTGTATCAAGTGAAAGCTCCTCATTTAAATCATCTTTGTTATCTTTCTCCACCAGACTGTCAAAGTTCACTACCTTAGAGTTATTCTGTGGTGTCTGTGCAGCCATATCAGATGTATTGATAACCTCTTTAGCAGCCTCTTGTTCTGCATTCTTAAGTTCTTTTACAGTATTCTGTTCAAGGATAAATGCTGCTTTGCCTGTTCTCATGGCAAGGTCACGTCTGGCCGAATCAAGTGCAACCTCTGCCTCTGCAAGTCTTTTCGCCTCTGCTTCATCGAATTCTGTGCCTTTGTTTAAAGCCTCTTCCTTCTTCCTTGCGATTATACGTTCATAAGCCTGGCTCTTCTCATCCTTTTCATCAAGCATACGTTCAAGCTCTGCCTTAGAGAACTCCTTCGTATCCTGCTTTCCATACTTTTCTTCCCTTACAGATTCTATCCAGTCTGTGATACTTAGCTGACCTTCTATCTGCTCATCCTCTGTCTGCTCATCCTCTGTCTGGTCATCATTATATGGCTGCTCACTGTCTGTATCTGCTGATGCAGTCTTTGCTAAGGTATTATCAACATTCTCGTTATTTCTACTATCCTTTCTTTCAAAAGGTGGTCTGAATGTTTCTTCCTGCTCATCTTCAAAAAGATTCTTTACATTCTTTGCAAGCTCTTCCTGAATATTATGTGTATCGTATATACTGTAATTAGGAACTGAAACTTCTATATTCATGGCATCAGCCTGTTCATCTATACGCTTCTGAGCTACACGTCTTGCTTCTTCTTCATCTTCCCTGCTTATTTTCTCACAGCTGTTTTCTATCTTTTTCTTAGCATTTTCGATAAGCTCTTTAAGCGATAACGAAGCTTTACTTACATTCTCTGAGAAGCTGTTATCCGAACTATCTGACAGACTTTCTGACAAACTATCCGGCAGACTGCCAGCTGGATTATCCTCTGCGGCTTTCTGCTTTTCTTTATTCTCAGCTATTGCAGCTGCTGCTTCTTTATTCGCTTCGTTCTGTCTTTCAATAGCTTTTACAATCGATTCCTTTAATGCACTGTTCTGGTTATTCTGCACAAGGTCTATTGACAGTTCATCACTATCTTCTGAGCTGTCATTATCATGTTCTGAAGCTATATTCTCTTTGGCTTCGGATGCAGGCTGCTCTTTTACACTGTCAGGCTCAGTTTTCTTAAGCTCATCTGCTTCAAGCACATCTCCAACCTCATCCTTTTTAAGCCGTGCAAGTTCCTTCTGTTCCATGAACATTCTTTCCTTGTTAGCCTCTTCGTCAGACTTTCTTGCATTGATCTCTCCTAGTATCCTTCTTTGTGTATTAGAAAGATTAACTCCAAGCTTTTCCTTAAGTTTGACTGCATTCTCAACATATACGCCATCCTGGAACCATAAAACAAGGTTATCGCATGTCTTAATACAGTCTTCCCTGCGTCCTGTTTTATAATATAGGTTAGCAAGCTCATACATATACTTCTCGTCTATCTCTGATTCCTTATAATCTTCCAGTATCTTTACAAGCTCAGTATCTGGTGCTCCCTGTGCCCTTCTTAAATCATAATATAAAATATATCTGTTAACATCATGTGCTGATATCTTAGCATATTCTTTATATAATTCTTCTGCATTTTCAAAATCATTTACCTTTATGAAAAACTCTGTAAGCTTGTATATAAGCTTTCTTCCACCAAGGTTACGGTTGTAAGCAAGTATAGCCATATCCCTTGCTTCCTCGTAATCTCCGGCTGCCTCCTGCACATTGATGACTGTTGCTAGAGTAGACCAGTCTTTGACCTTATTCCAGTTCATTTCTTTAGCTATCTGTGCAGCCTGCTTATACTCTTTCTTAGCGGCAAGCTTCTTAATCTGTTCCAACTTTATATTAAACTCGTATTTATCCACGTTAAAGACCTCCAATGTGTCAATAAATTGACCCTCATACCTAAACACTCCATATAATTTTATCACAGCGGAGTATTGTTGTAAACCGCCAGTTAATGTAAAAAAAGGCTTAAATCCGGCTCGAATCCGGCTTAAAAAGCAAGCTGTTATAACACATACAGACTATAAGAAATCGAAGCTTGCCTGCTCATAATTCATTCTGGTGTATTCTAACTCCTGTTGTTTTACGTTGCTGTAATAATCAACAACAACTGTCTGCTGCCTGTTATCTGCCATCTTCTGTCCTAATATGTAGTTGACATCAAAGCGTGCTGTTATAGCAGGAGTTGCACCTCTTGCCGGAACTATAAGCTGTATATGATTAGCCTTCAGAAGCTTAAATATAGGCTCCCATATATATATGTCCTTTGCAGCGCCAAAAGGATTATCTATAAATATAGTATTTCCCACAATTCCGCCATCCATAACTGTATTAATATTCGATATATAGTTTATGATTGCAATAAGGAACTGTATATAAATACCCTGTGACTGTCCTGTTGAGCCTACGGCTTCCTCATATCTTAAGTACCTGCTCTGATCTTTTATACGTTCTCTCTTATACAGATTAATCCTTATTGAATTCATATCTGTTACTATAACAGAGAAAAGTCTTTTCCATGTAAGTCTGTTTCGTATATATCTGAACCTTTCCTCAGGATCTTTAAAGCTCTCTGCTGCCTCTATAGTCTCATCTATATACTCTGACATTCTTTCCTTGTATACGCTCTCCTTAACATATGGAATATTAAGACCTATTATAGATATATCTTCTTTATCCATCTTAATATGTGAAAGCTTAGGAAGTCTTTCAAGCTCCGTACGTATATTGCTGCATGTCTGTATACAACGGTTTTCGAAGTTATCCTTTATTCTCTCCATATCTTCGATTCCCTTGTGTACTCTTGTCTTTTCAAGTTCAATATAACTATTCGTCTCATCAAGAGAAGCAATCAGCGCACTTGTCTGCTGCTCATCCTTTGGCATGTTTACTGACATACTTATCTGCACAGCAAGATCCTCTGCATTATAGCTCTTTAGTGAGTCTATAAGCTTACTCTTATATTTTACGAATTCATCTGTTTTTTTATACTCCAGCTTAAGTATTGCTGAATATTCTTTTGCAGTCTGCTCATATTCCTTATTCAGGTTATTATAATCCCGATACTTTATGTCCGTTTTTTTCAATATTTCTTCATCAGGTATATTTATTCCTGCACCTGACATGATTCTTTCAATATCTTTTCTGCATACCTGGATATCTTTAAGCTCATTCTCAAGCTTCTTTCCTGCTGCCGCTTCCTTCTTTATACCATCCTCAAGCTCTCTTGTTATGGCAGTATTATTCTTAACGTAGACATCTGGATCGTCACACTCAAACTCTTCATATGTTCCATACCTTTCTTCAATCTGTGATATAGCATATGAAACACTTCCCTCAAGTCTGTTAAGCATAGCCTCCTGCATGCCAAGTTCACGGTCTGAATCATTATACTGTTTGTTAAGTTCAGTTAATTCATCTGATATCTCATGAAGCTTTTCCTGGCTGCTTACCGATATCTTTCCCTGAAGATACAGCTCTTTAAGTTTTTCAGGTTCTTCACCTCTGTAGATGATAGAATCAATACATTTTTTCATTGATGCTTCAAGATGACTCTTAAGCGCTTCCTTATCTGTAAGGTCTGCATTCTTATTCATAAGAATATCTTTAAGTCCTGCGAAACGTCCTGTAATCTCTCTTATATTTTCTTCATCATACTCTGTAGTATCTGGCTTTTTGTTTTCATCTGCTGGTGTATCATCCTGCACATAATACTTTGAGAAAATATTTTCCCAGTTGTATACAAGTTCTGTGTATTTCTTATCAACATTATCCTTGTATTCGTTAATCCTAAGATACTCTTCCCTTGACTTGTCAAGCTGTGCTGCATACCCGATTATCGCACGTTCTGCCTTGGCAAGCTTGTCATTGTATGCTTTCAGGCTGTTCCTCTCTTCTGATATTTCCGCATACAGGTCTGATATCTTCTTTAACCCTTCTGCCTGACCTAGTGCACTGTCAAGCTGTTTTTTTAGATTCTCAAGTTTATTGGCATCCTCTGCCTTTTTTTCTTTGTATATGTCTATGCTTCCATCTACCTGTGAAAGCTGTTCTATAACCTGGTCAAGCTCCTGCCTTGCATTTTCAACTGCTTTAGTATGGGTATTTCCTGAAATAGCTTCGTATTTTACAACAAATGTATAATCCTCCCATACTATCTGCTTTCTGCCTTCAAGCTTCTGCATATCTTCATTCAGGTTGTCGAGTTCTTCCTGCGCTGTCTTAATCTCAAGTCTGCGTTTCGTATCATCCCTTAAAAAGCTCATATCTTTAAGTGCGAATACCATCATATCCTTATCTATGGCAGCCTGCTGGCTATCAAGTACCTTCTCACTTATGACTGGATATATATGTGTACCTCTTCCAAATGTATTTAAAACATTATTATTCTTAACTCTGTCAAAATCATTTTTTATTATAAAGCTGTATTCAACAAACGGAATTCTTTTTAAGACATTTTCTCTTTGGACATCATCAAGCTGTGAAACCCATACATGACCTTCTATAACATCTGTGCCATACGTATTGCAAAGATAATCCTTAAACGCCCTTCTATCCGGACTATCCATATAATATGAGCCGGAATTGAGTGCTTCTATATACTGGTTAAGCTTATCATACTCCCTGGATTTTTCATTGTACTCTGTATTCATCTTTGTATATGCTTTAAGTACAGCCTCATCAAGATCATCGGATAATCTTACACCATATACCTTCTCTATATCTGCAAGTCTGTCGGCATTATCCCTTAACAGCTGTGACTGTTCATCCATTCTGCTGATATTTTCCTGCAGCATAACCTTTTTGGTCTTTAACAGATTAATCTGCTCCTGTACCTTATATATCTGCTTTGTGTCCTCTTCAAGCCCGCTCTTTACACTATGTATATCACCGCTTATATCTGATATATGGTTATTGCATTTTTCAAGCTCAGACAAAGCTGTATCTGCAACAAGCACTCCGTACTGTCTGCAAAGCTCCTGCTGCCTTATCTCGTCCCTGCTTATTTTTTCCTGCATGTTATCCCTTAAGCCAAGAACAACTGCACAGTCTTTTTCTGCATTTCTATGATTATCCTTTGCCTCTGCAAGTATGTCATATGCCTGTTTTTCATCCTCTGCTGCGGCATGTGTCATATCCTCAAGTTCACCTACATGCTTTTCATAGTATATCCTGTACACGCCTGCAAGCCTTTCAAGCTCAGAGGTTATGTCTTCATCTTCCCTCATTCTGTTATCAAGTGCTGTATCAACCTTTAACAGTTCTTTCTCATATTCTATATAATCATAATAATCATTGGCTGATTCCATAAGCATAAGGCGCTTCTTTACAGCGGCTATTCTGCTTTGCTTCTGTGAAAGAAGTTCTTTTGACTTCTTTACAAGCCCCTCAACATCCTTAAGTGACTTCTTTTCTGATAATACTTTGGCAACAGCAATACTCTTCTTTTTATCTTCAAGCCTGTTTACAAGGTCAGTATTCCTTTCGTCATGTGCTTCAAGCTCTGACTGCTTGTCTGCTGCCATATGTACTGCCGATGCAAGCATTGAATATAAAGCTTCTTCTTTATTTTTCTTATTCTTGTAGAATTCTGTATATGTATCTGCATACTCCTTGAACCGTTCCAGCACTTCCATCTGGTTATCATAACTGCTTATCTGGCTGTTCTTTCTTGAAAGCTCTATAAGCTTATCCTTTATATCAAGAAGTGTCTTAGCCATCATGGAGTCATCATTTTCAACAGACAGCCTGTTATTGTAAGATTTCTGTATGATTTCTTCTATAAGAAGATCCTCAACGACCTTGCGGCTTGTTCTATAGTTGGTTTCAAAATATGTTCTTACATGGCCCTCAGTTTTGTTAATACCTCTTACTATTTCCCATGCACTTTCATATATGCCATACTTTGATATGAAGCTCTGATAGTCGCCTTTCCTGTCAAATATATGAACCTCTATGTCCTTATCTTCTTTAGTTACATCTCTCAGATATGCCTTTAATCCATTATAAGTTACTCTTTCACCATTGTGCACCAGCGGAAGGTTCTTTATATCATCAGGTCCGAACTTCTTATAGAATATGCAGTAGTTAAAATACTCTATACTTGTATTATCTGAAGCTGTACTACTGCTGGCTGTCATGCTTCCTGTATTTAAAGCTGCTTCCATGTAAGCTTCTTTGTCTTGTGCATCTTCTCTTTCTTCTGCACTCCTTGCCCTTCTTGCACAGAAGCCTGTCGTCATATATCTGTAACCATCCCTCTGGCAATGTGAATCAAGCTTCCACTCCACAAGCGAATGTATGCATGTGTTGCCACTGCCTTTCCTGAACAGCTTTTCTACCGGCTGTTTTTCATCAAGTGTGCAGTTTGGTATCATATTCTGCATAAGAAGAAGCATAAGAAGACTCTTGCCACCACCATTGGCAAGATCATATATGGTATTCCTGCAGTTAAAACGCATCATAAAATCATCATAAAACTGAGTACCAAAATTATATTTTACATTATTAACCCTAACTCTGTTAATCTGTGGCATATATACCTCCTTGTTTTTACGAAGTAAATTTACGACTGTTCCTGCATAAGTTCTGCCATGCGTCCCTTATAGCCGTCAAAATAGTTCTCTATAAGCGCCTTGAACCTGTCAGTTGGGTAGAATCTGTTCTGTGCTTCCATAAGAAGCTCCTGTGATACACAGAAATTCAGTACTATCTTTACAAAGCCTGTTTTAGAATTCTTAGCTGCCCTTACATCTGCCGTATCAGCTACTGTTATTACTGGAAGAGCATCCCAGCTTAGTGCTATCTGCTTGAAGCTGTTTTCTTCAACATCATCTATAATCATGCCCAGCTTCTTATCTATTATGGCAGATACGGATGAGTCTACATTTTTTACTATATCCTCAACTCTCACAAACTCTGCGTATGTTGTACTTGCCGAATCAGTATAGAATTCCGTAATTATGTTATATATTATAAAATATACAAGATATAACTCCCTGTTCACCCTTAATCCAAGCTTATTTCTCAACTCTTCGTTAGTGTAGCCAAACACCTTGTTATTATCCCCTGCACTGACATATAAGCTGTTGTTATATTCATATATATTAAGATTGAACTTCTTAAGTGACATATGAACTATGTCATACACCTCGGCGTTAGTATTGTATTCCTGATAAAGCTGGCTGTTATCTTTACTTTCGCTTATCTGTTCACCCATTATAAGCTTTGATACTATATCCAGTGCCTTGTCCAGATTCCTGTTTTCCATATATCCTCCATGTTATCCTGTCTGAATTCTTACAGCATCGTTTCATCGTACTATGTTCATCATACTGTATTCATCATACTACGTTCATCATACTGTGTTCATTATACTGTGTTCACCATGCCAGCTATGACAAAGCATCATCATAAGCCTTCATAAATGCTACATTAGTAACCTGCATGTATTCACTGTCAGCCTGTTCACTCTCTGATAAAGTCCCACCTTTTATTATCTTAAAATGTCTGACCTCTTTACCACCAAAGCCCTCTTCAAGTATGCCATCAAGAAATGTTTCGCTGTGCATGTCATCTCCACCTATAACATACTCATCTCTCTGACACAGATTAACAAAAAATGCATAATAGTCTGCATTTTTAAGTATAGTATCACCATAAGCCCTGCTCATGTATTCTCCGAATTCATCAAGTGTTAATATGTCCGATTTTTTCAAACACACCTTATCTATACACGTAAGAAGATTCGTCATTATGAATATATAGTTGTGACGGATTCTTTCATCCTCTACTTCATCCTCATAGACTATCTTCTCTGGTTCTTTATCATTAACATATTCTTTCTTCTCATATTTCTCAGGTTTTACCATAAGTGCTTCATCTATCGTCCTAAGATCTATAGTCTTTTTAATATTCAGCTTAAATAAAGGATCTATCAGATACTTAAGTGCTTCCGCATTATCCTTCTTTATCATATCCGACAGTGCCGTTGAAAAATCCATATGCAGACGCAGCCTTGACAGCTTAGCCCTTCTTACTGCCTCATCCGTTGTATTCTGCATCTGTGTGCAGTCACGAAGCAGTTCTGCATGCCTGTTCATGGCTATCTTTAGCTGATCCTCAAGATAATGTATCTCCTTCATCGTCCTGTAATAGCTGTCTGTTCCCGATGAAAAGCCTTCAAGTCTTGATATCGCCTTATCTATAAGCTCCTTGTTCTTCTTAAAAAGCTTCTCCTCATCATTAAACCACTTCATGCCAGTGCTTACGAAATCCTCATATGCATCTATACCTGCATTCACATCCTGCGAAAGGACTTCCATAACCTCTGCCTTGCGAAGCTTTAAGCGTCCTACCTCTTCGTTGATTCTTTCAACAACCTCTACTCCGCCTTTAAAGTTATTCGAATTAATCATCTTTTCAAGCAGAAGCTGTGAAACACTTATCCTGCTTTCATCTTTTATCTCCTTAGTATCAAGATAGAATTCCACAGCATCAGAGCTTATCGAATACCACACACTGTTATCTCTTATTGTGCTTTCAATAAGCTTCATTCTTGACACCCTTTTCTTATGTTCAACCGGATCATAATACCGAAACTCAAAAGGCCTGCCTTCATTTTTTATCTTATCGAACACATAATCCGCCGCTTCCCTGCATTCTTCTTCCGAAAGTTCAAGACCAAAATCCCTTTTAACAAGCAGCTTAAAGAAATCAAGATATTCATTATATGTAATATCCTTTTCCTTAAAGTTATTCTCCTCAATAAAAAAACGCAGAACAGCCATAAGAATATAACCCATATCAAGCGCACAGTACTTTCCATCTTTATACTGGTCAAATGAAGCGTCCATGAGCCTGAAAAATGGATAATACTTCTTAAGATTAAGCATTCTTTCCCTATGATCTGTGATTATCTCTCCTATCATACTTCCTGCCATAACACACCTCATTCTTTAAGTATCTGTTTTGATGATTCTATATTCTTTATAACAATTCTGCTTTATATACATGATATGATTCTGTGGATTGTAAAGCAATGCTGCAACCCGGCTGCACCAGCCAGATTCAAAGACACACTATAACTCAGTTCTTCCATCCAACGCCCTAAGAAGTGTAACCTCATCTATATATTCAAGGTCTCCGCCTACCGGCACACCACTTGCTATTCGTGTAACCCTGATTCCAGCCTGTTTTATCATCTTGCTTATATACATAGCTGTTGTCTCACCCTCCAGGTTGGAATTCGTTGCTATAATAACCTCATCAACATCCTTCTGAAGTCTTTTCATGAGTTCTGCAAGCTTGATATCTGATGGTCCTATTCCAAGCATAGGACTTATCGCACCATGAAGGACATGATATACACCCTCATACTTACCTGTCTTTTCATATGCTGCCATATCCCTTGTATGCTCAACAACCATAATCTGCTTATGATTTCTCTTAGGATCCTTGCATATAGGGCATAACTCATCATCAGTAAGTGTAAAACATTCCTTACAGTAGTGTACATTCTCCTTTGCACTTACCATAGCATCCGCTATTGACTGCACATCCTCCTTAGGCATGTTTATAATGTGAAATGCCAGGCGTTGGGCGCTCTTAGCCCCAACCCCTGGTAATCTTGACAACTGTTCTATTAATTTATTAATATGACCGCTGTATATGTCCATTAGAAAAGGCCTCCGCCAAGTCCTGAAAGACTGCCTGTAATCTTAGACATAGATGCCTGTGACTCTTCCTCGCACTTACGAAGTGCTTCGTTAGTTGCAGCAACTATTAAGTCCTCTAACATTTCTACATCATCTGGATCAACTGCCTCAGGATCGATCTTAACCTTAGTAACTTCTCTCTTGCCTGTTACAGTTACTTCGACAACTCCACCGCCTGCTGTTGCTGTGAATTCCTTTGTTTCAAGGGCAGCCTGCTGCTCCTCCATCTGTCTTTGCATTCTCTGTGCCTGCTTCATAAGATTGTTCATATTGCCAGGCATTCCTCCTGGAAATCCACCTCTTTTAGCCATTATATAAATTCCTCCTTATCATCTATTTCTATATTCATCCCAACAAGCTCCTCAAGTGCTACATAACGCTTGTTAAAATCTTCGTCTTCATCCATCTTGGTTACTACGATTCTGACAGATACCCCTGTCCTTTCTTCTATAAGCTCCTCTAACATGGTAACTGTTTCTTCCCTGCTTATAGCATTATAACCACTAAGTGATTTTATCATAATCTCAAGACTATTGCCATCCTCTGTTACAGTAACATATGCCTGTTTTAAGAAGTTCATAAGAAGTGCATCATCTATGGATGAGATTATGACATTCCACTGTGATGCTATCTGCTTTATATCATCAGTCACTGCATCATAGTTTCTTTTAATCACTGGCTTGTTATCGTTATTATTAACTCCGGCTGCCACGAATCCGTCAGCACCAGCTCCTGTCATGTCGCTGCCATTCACTCCACCCGGCATTATAGCCGCGCCCTGACTTATGGCATTAAGCATACCAGCAGGGATAAGTTCACCTGACTTAAGCTTATCTATAACCTGCATGGCATCACCAAGCTGTGTCTCAAGTGTGTTGATACGTCCTGCAAGCTCCGTCATATCAGCTGGATTCTCCATGGCTGGTCTCATCAGCTTTATAAATGTAACCTCTGCCTTTACTCTCTTCTGTGTTGATGTCTTCATATCGTTGGATAGCTCTGATAACACTCTTATATGTCTCATGAGTGTATCTGCATCAGCTTCTTTAGCAGCTTCTATCATATCAGCTATGTTATCCTTAGATACCTCGATTACATCCTCTATCTTATCAGTATCTTTAGTAGTCTTTATAAGCAAAAGATTCCTCAGATACCATATAAAATCTGTGACAAACTGTGATAAATCACGTCCCTGCATGATAATGTCTTCCATAAGGCTCATACAGCGTGCCACATCATTTTCTCTTATCGTCTTATACATATTACTGAATATAGCTGTATCGACTGCTCCAAGTACATCAAGCACATCATCATACTTAAGCTCTTCCCCAAGATGAAAGGCTATGCACTGGTCAAGAAGGCTTAGTGCATCTCGCATAGAACCATCCGCTGCTTTAGCCACATACCTGACAGCCTTATCTTCAACCACTATATTCTCTGCCTTCATCAGCTCTGACAGCCTGTCAGCTATCGTTTCTATAGATATTCTATGGAAATCATATCGCTGGCATCTTGACATAATAGTTATAGGTATCTTTGCCACCTCTGTCGTAGCAAGTATAAATATAACATAAGCCGGTGGTTCCTCAAGTGTTTTAAGAAGTGCATTAAACGCTCCTATGGAAAGCATATGAACCTCATCGATTATATATACTTTATACTTTCCTTCTGTTGGGGAATACTGCACTTCATCCCTGATTTCCCTTATATTATCGACACCATTGTTTGATGCCGCATCTATCTCTATAACATTCATGGAAGTACCAGAAGCTATTGCCCTGCATGTAGGACACTCCCCACAGGGGCTCCCATTTACCGGGTGCTCACAGTTAACTGCCTTTGCAAATATCTTTGCCACACTCGTCTTACCAGTACCCCTGGTTCCACAAAACAGGTAAGCGTGTCCTATTCTGTCGGCATTAATCTGATTCTTTAAAGTTGTAACAATATGTTCCTGACCTTTGACATCTTCAAAGTTGTCTGGTCTCCACTTTCTGTATAATGCCTGATATGACATAACTTAGGACTTCCTTTCTGTCATGTTGTTTAAAAACGCACAAAACCGTGCGCCCGGCTTCGAATGATCATCCACAGACGTTACCGATACAGTTAGCTCGATCCAGGCTGCCTTCCGGCACACAGAAGGTTTCACTTAATGCTGCTTCATTCCTGACCTGACATGGTTCATGAATTCCTGTTGCGGAAGACCCAGATGTCATCACCACTTATATCGGGCGGCTCCATAAAATCTCGCCCTCTGCCGAACATCACCCCTGCTATAGCGGATTGCAGGTACAAGGTGCCGCTAACTCCCCGGCTGCACGGTTCTTTTATTATATATGTTTTATACTAACTCTGTCAATCGTTTTCTTATAGCAACTCACGCAGACTATCTTATAAAGTTAGTTTTTATCTTATCCTCACCACAAGGAAGCTCAACACCCTGCTTCTTTGCAGCATCTATGGACTTAACAAGCCATGCCATATTCTTTCCAAGAAGCCTCATAGTCTGCATGCCTTCCTCATCCCTTACAACTTCTTCAGGTGTGTTTCCATGAACTATGTTCCAGTAGTTAGATGATACAACAGGCATCTGGTTAATCTGGAAATACTTGTTAAGATCATCAATAGTTGACGTTGTGCCACCTCTACGTGCTGATGCCACTGCTGAGCCCGGCTTATACTTCATATCTGCACCGAAAGCTCCAAAGAATCTGTCAAGAAACATCATGATTTCTCCACTGGCTGATGCGTAATATACCGGCGAACCTACTATAACACCATCTGCTGTTTTCACCTTTTCACCAGCTTCTTTGACTACCTCATCAACTTCTCCCTTAAGCACTCTACTTCCTACATTGATAATCTCTGTTTCTACACCCTCACCTTCAATGGCCTCAGCTGCCTTTGAAAGTGCTGTATATGTACAACCTGCATCTCTCCTGCTTCCGTTAATTAATAAAACCTTCATTACTATACGTCCTTTCTTTACTTGTCTACTGTGCAGCTGACTCAGCTGCCATCTCTTCATTGATAGTATCTTCTGAGGCTGCCATAGCCGCAAGAGTCATTGTAAGCAGCTTTTCAAGTTCCCATCCAAGCTGTTTCGCACCTTTTTCTATAACCTCTCTTGAACAGCCTGCTGCAAAGCCTTTGCTCTTATACTTCTTCTTTAAAGACTTAAGCTCCATGTCCTTTGTACTCTTAGATGGTCTCATAAGTGCCGCTGCCCATATAAGGCCTGTAAGCGCATGCTGGATATGAAAAAGAGATTTGTTATACTTCTTTAGTAATGTAAATGCTTCATCTCTGGATATATATCCCATCTTTATTGTGCCTCCATTATGTCTGATTTTTTCAATTATCCTTATAACATCAGAAGAAAAGTATACTTCTCCTTTTAAGACTTACATACATACAAGAATACTCTGTTATTATACACCAAAACCAGCAAATATCAATTTTTTAATATTGTATTGTAATTTATACAATTGACACAATCTAACAGACTTTTAATTTTCTATAAACCATATCACTCCAAAAAATATAACCGCAAACACAGTAACTATCTGCATTTGCGGTCAAAAACTTATTCAAAATAGTACAGATATACATCCTCAAGGTCAATATCATTATCAACCTTTACCGCCTCCTTTGGCAGTTCATCTCCAACAAGTCTTAACACAAGCCCATCCTTTCTTTGTCTTATATTTCCTATATGATACTTTTCCTGAAGGCTGGCAACATCATCCAGCGTGCATGTAAGTTCCCCGACCTTTCCCTGCATTTGCTCAATAAGCTGTGATGGAGTTCCTGTTGCTATAATCTCGCCATTCTTTAACAGAAGAACCTTGTCTGCTATACATTCTATATCACTTACAACATGCGTAGCGAATAATATAATCTTATCCTTAGATAACTCAGCAATATAGTTCCTGATAGCTATCCTTTCCTTAGGGTCCAGTCCGGCTGTCGGTTCATCAAGTATAAGTATCTTTGGATTGCCAAGCAATGCCTGTGCCAGAAGCACTCTCTGCTTCATGCCTCCAGAAAAGCCACCTATTTTCTTATATGCGACGGATGTAAGATTCACTATTCCAAGAAGCTCATCTATCTGCTGTCCGACCTTTTTCACAGTCACCTTGCCATTATCATCCACTGATTTTATGGCTTTCACACCTTTTATCTCTGCCATGTACTTAAGAAATGCCTTCGGTGAAAAATCTTCATAGAAGCCCTGCTGCTGTGGCATATATCCTACAATACCACGAAACTTAGCACCTAACTTTAATATATCCAGCGGCTCACCTGATATTGTTTTCTCATTATCATCACAGTTATATTCCTGACTGTTTCCACATGTATTATAGCCATCACAGTATGTTATACTTCCACCATCCTTATCCCTGCTCACGTTATCAGTTATAAGGTTAATCATTGTGCTCTTTCCTGCACCATTGGCTCCAAGTATGCCATACACACCTGGCGTGAAGCTATAGCTTATTCCCTTTAATGCTTTTACACTGCCATAGGTTTTCTTTAAATCATCAATCCTGAGTTCCATACTATCCACGCTCCATTTCCCGATATATTCAAGTCACACATTTTTACTGTAATCAATAATCAATGTCCTTTTTTTACAATTCTTCTGACGCTTATCACCCAGCATATATAACAGTTGTGGCAGCACAAGTGCCAGCGATACAACAAGCGATAACACATAACCAGACATTGTTGATATAAGTACTACTATACCGGCTATTGCCATAAGTAATACAAGCTTCCATATTATATTACAGATAAGATAAGCCATAAGTGACATTTTAATTGGAACAAATGAGAACCTGGGATAATTCTGTATGGCTGTCTGCATATCATCTATCTTATATACCCTTGTAATATTCACGATATCCGGAATGAAGATTACTACTCCTATGCATATCGAAACTATAAGTACTGCACACAGCTTCATCATACACCAGCTAAGTCTTCCCCTTTTGGCTGTATGTATAGATATAAGCATATTCTGTTTCTTTTCGCCAAGCATCTCTTCCAATCCTTTTTTATATAACGACACCTGCATTGTGGCTTCGTTCATATCTTCCCTGGTGAATTCCTTGGTTTCATTGGAAAATGCTGTATTTATCTGCTTAAGCCTGTCGTTCCAGTACTCACTCTCCTGCTCATATCTGTATACTATATCCGAAAGCTCATCTGATAACTGCATGTCTTTTGCTTCACTATAATATTTCATAGCTACAGCCAAATCTGAATCATATGTATATCCCTTTTTTATACCAGTATTGGAAACAATAACAACCGCTATTGCTAACACAACTATTCCTTTTTTAACCCATAACAGCTTATACAGCTCCATGACAAGTACTGGCATATGACTTAACACTGGGGCTGTCGCTTTAACGATGAAAATCGTTAAGATACCAGCCTCTTTTTCCTATAAAAATACGATTTTTAAGTTACTATTTATTAAAATGAATGGTATGTTCCAAAAATTGGCGTACTTTAATAAACCTATATAGGTTTTAAAAATTTTTATTTTGATATTTCTAAATTCCGGCACTTTTTAAAGGAAATAAATGTGTTCCTGTCTTCCCGTTCTGAATCTTATTATGAAGTTTATTTATGTTTCTTGCAATTGCTAAAAGAGTACTTTCAGCGAGTACATTCGCATTCCCTTTGCTTAAGTATCTTCTGAACTGCATGTCCTGTTTTATGTCTCCAAATGAACCTTCAGCCTGAATGCTCCGGTTCATCCGATACAATACCCCTTCATCAGATATGATTCGTTCCAAATCCTCTTTTCTGTGTTTTATAAATGTTTTTTAATCTCAACCTCACTAATCTTCAAAATCAAATATTATATTCACATTTCCTTCACCATCAAATTCCTTATAACTTTTAACATATGCGCCATTTGTACCACGATTTATCACTCTTGGATAATCTGCATCATATGCCATAACACTCTTGTGTACATCTTCATTTTTATCAGTCTTCTCCATATTTTGTATCTCTGGTTTCAGAAACAACATCAGCATAATAATAATAAAAACTGGTATAGATATAAGCTTATTACTAATAGTTACTTTTTGTTCTCTCATAATATTGGAAACTCTTTTTCTAACTGCCACTGCTGCACTTGCGAAACCTAATATTCTTATTTGTGTAACCTGCTTAATCTGTGCAGCATTTAAAAGAATATTGACATAATTCTTATTCCAATCCGTTTCATTTATATGTTTATCACAACAATCATAATCACATACAAGCTCGATACATTCAACATATTGCATATAAAATATCCATATTAAAGGATTATACCAATATATTAAAGACGTTACCCCAGTTATAATCTTGATAATATGATGTTTTCTACGAATATGCATACTTTCATGTTCATATAGATATTCAATATCAACATCATTAACTCTGCTTGATATATATATTTTAGGTTTTATCAAACCATATACTAATGCGGAATTAATATAATCATTCTTATATATCTTTACCATGCAATTTCCAATTAATAACTTCTGTGGAACACTAGTAGATAATATATTTCTAAATCTGATATCAACTACTATATTATAGAACAGCAACAGCACAACTCCTACACACCATATCTTTAAAAAAAATTCAGAGACTATCGTCTGACTATTAAAATCTCCTGTATTAACCATATTTGTTAATACATATGAAGATGTACTATTCACATTAAATTTAATAGAAAATGGTATTATAATCCTAACCCATACCAACGACATCAATAACATTCTGATTCTTACTGATTTTACATGTGTTATCTTACATATAAGCAAACATGCCAGTATCGCTAATGCTATTTTAATATTATTTTCCAATATAATTTGAATATATCCCATCATATGTATCCCCCAAAAAACACATTTATTATTTATCCAAATCAAATCCCCTTATTATTGCCTGTTTTCCCTCGTCTGTTATCCATCTGGCACGTACGAAAAGCTGCCATGAACTCTGGCAATCAACAATATTACTTTAAGGCAGATATACATATTCCCTATAGTTGCTTTTCCTATATGTTTTACAAAAAACAGCAACACCATGTAACTGCTTATTTAATACATCTGCATTGTCCACATCTCTGTTTTTCAAACCATTAAGTCCGTACAGAAAATATTCTGACAACGTCTTATAACTGGTATTAAACTTTCCATAATCAGTATTATCCTCTATGTATTCTAATGCCAATTTATAATCCGTTTTAAATTTATCCAGAGCTTTTCTCCTATCCTTGAATATTACTTTTCCATACAGATTATATGCACGCTCATACGCTGCATCTTCTTCTAACATAGTATGTGTAACAGGCTCGAATTTTTTTACCGGGATCTGCGGAACCACAAACAATGCTAATGCAGCTATTACTACTATACCTACTAAAAAAATACATATTTTTTTCTTCATACTACACCCCTTTTTATTAATACATTATACCTTGTATTGTTTCAACATTTTTGACTATAATTTTTTATTACAATTTACACCACCATCAAATGAATAAAACACACACCCTTTATACGTCAACATACCAGTACTTCCTTCCTGAACCTCATCAAAGATTTTTTTATCTACATCAAGTTTTATATTTTTTTCAGCAACATCAAAATACAATCGGTATGCTATATTATTCTTTGATGTAGCACCAAATCCAGGTGCTGGTCTATTCGATGTCAACGTAGTGTTATAAACCTTTATTTCTCTATATCTTTCCTGCACTTTTGATACAAGTGTTGCTTTTACACTTTTCTTTCTTGAAAAAACATGTTGATAAACACCATATTTCCATACCTTATATAATATACTTAACACAAAAACTGCAAATATAATTTCACATACAATATAAAGCCATGCTGGGAACTGTATTCTCATATAACCTCTCTATCCGATATAATCATTCGTATATATCTTTACCCCTATGATTTGTTATTTATCTAAGTCAAATTCCTTTATTATTGCCTGTTTTTCCTCGTCTGTTATTCCCCTGGCACGTACGAAAGCTGCCACGAACTCTGGCAGTGAACCATCGAATCTTGTATCCACCATATTGACACTTTCTATAGTCTGTGCATCTTCCTTCTTAACGAGTGATGTAACTATTGCATTTTCCGACTTTATGATTCCTCTTTCACTAAGACGTTTTATTACTGTGTATGTTGTTGATTTCTTCCACTCAAGCTTTTCCTTGCACAGCTTTACAAGCTCTGTACTTTTGACTGGCTCATTTTCCCATAATATTTTACAAAAATTATACTCACTTTCATATATTACTGGCTGCATATTAAAACCTCTTTTCAGAATCATCTTATGGTTTAAGTCTAACACGTTAGACCTTGCATGTCAACCAGTTAAATTGCATTTAGTTCCATTCCTCTGCCAACAGTTACTACATAACCACAACGTAACAATTCCAGATAAACGATATCTTCTAAAAGGAGATTAATATCACGCATATTACCACCAAAAACGGCTTCACCTGATTCCATGAGTTCCTGCTTAATCATCGTTTAATCATAGTTTTCATCCTTCTTTTTGCTTTCTGCTTTGCAGCCACTTCCTTTTTCTCTGCGCTCATTATAGAATTCCTTTTTTAATTATGATAAGATAATAGCTGCATGAATTAATCATTATATAAACCATATGCTTGAGGTGTACCAAAAGCATTGTATAAATACAAGGACTGATTATAATATGAATAACAATGATAACTGCAATGGCATCTGTGACAATAACCAGAGCATCAATAATAATATAAATACGAATACTACATTTTCCAGCGAAGACATACACTATATGAAGCTTGCCATCAAACAGGCTAAAAAGGCCGCTTTGCTTGATGAAGTTCCTATAGGATGTATAATCGTCTATGATGGAAAAATCATAGGACGTGGGTACAACAGAAGAAACACTGATAAAACAACGCTTGGTCATGCTGAGATTACTGCTATTAAAAAAGCCAGCCGTTATATGAACGACTGGAGACTTGAAGACTGTACTATATACGTTACTTTAGAGCCCTGCCAGATGTGTGCGGGTGCCATCGTACAGGCACGTATTCCACGAGTTGTCATAGGCTCTATGAATTCCAAAGCTGGGTGTGCAGGTTCTATAATAAATCTTCTTAATATGCCACAATTCAACCATCAGGCTGAAGTTGTACGCGGAGTATGTGATGAAGAATGTTCTACTATGTTAAGCACATTTTTCAAGGAATTACGCCAGAAAAAGAAAGCTGAAAAAGCCATCATAAAAGGAGCTCTGAAAACTAACGAATAATTTCATTATAAAGCTGATTTAGATTTACACACCAATATAATTATTGAAATAATCGGACATGATAAAACACAGCCATTTAACATAGATATATACAGAAATGAGGATTGACATGAAACTCGAATACAACCTTGGCAGATACTCTCTCAAAGTTCTTAATAAAAGTCATTCTATAGATGTTCTTGACTTCTACTATCGTAACCGAAGGGACTTTGATAAGTATGAATCAGATAAGCCGGCTTCCTTCTATACTGAAAACTTTATCAGCCGCATGCTTGAGGCTGAAATGAAAGGCCTGCTTTCTATGACATTTGTAAGATTCTTTCTGATGGACAGACACGAACCTGATTATATTCTTGGCTCTCTGTCCTTCTCCCATATAAGCAGAGGCTCATCCCCTTCTGCCAATATGGGATATAAGATAGATGAATATCATCGCAACGAAGGACTGGCATCCCTTATGATAGCCACAGCCCTTGAAGATATCGTTCCTGATATCGGGCTTCACCGCACTGAATGTTATATCCATCCGGATAATTCTACATCGCTTCATCTCATGGAGAAATTCGGCTTTATCGATGAAGGCATAGCCCACTCATATGTCAGACTAAATGGTATATGGCAGGATCACAGGCGCTTTGTCTATATTTCCTGATACCAGTATCCAAAGTATGGATTATTGTAGTCACTCCTGTGGCTCTTCTTAAAGTTACAGAATCCAAACATTGATGCCATATAGCGCTCCCTGTTGCAGTACATACCTGGAACCCCTATAAAATAATTCGTATTGTTCTCATTATCACACACTCTTCCAAACAAAAGATGGTGGAAATTATAATACCCATGTATCAGAAAGCTGTTGTTTATAATCTCCTTATCCTTAAGTGGCAGCTTTGATAACATCTGCGGTGTCACTTCTATACAATCATAAAAGTAATCATCATCAAATGCATCCACATAATCAGCCTTTGAGTACAGCTTTTTATATAAGTGCTCATTGCTATCCGCACATTTCTTCTTTGCAGAAGTATTCACTACTGCTGTTTTATCTGCATTGTCTGTATTGTATGTGTTGTATGTATTATCTACATTATCAGTGTTGTATGTATTTTCTGCATTATCTGTATTTTCTGTGTTGTCAATACATTCCATAGCATGTAATTCTTCTATCTTTTCCATACTTTCTCTTACGTTAACATCCGCTGCGGCCTGATTATGTCTGTTTTTTTCATCTTTGTATGCAGCAGCTTTAATTCTGCCATTCTTGCTTTCACTATATTTGCTTTCCGTATCCTTATATGCAGTATCTATGCCTTCTTCACTCACACATCCAGCATTTTCTTCAGAGGCTTTTTTAACATTCTCCTTAGTGTCACTTATCCTGTACTTTCTTACATCACTTCCCGCGAATTCTATAACGTCAGGATTAACATCATAATCCTCCCACATAGAAAACATCATATAATATCTGTCACCCTTGTTTGCAACAGCTATTCCACATATATCTGATGATGCATAGCCAGTATTATCTATATTACTGGCATTAAATATTCCAGCATATGATGCCATTCCATTGTTTACTATACAATCCCCCACTTTCATAAGCCTGTATCTTCCAGGAATAGATGCATCCCTGTCTATAAGCATATGTACTCCAAACATCTGCGGTGTGTCTGTATACACACCCCTAAGATTAATATTAAGCCTCATCTCACCTGCCCTGACCTCTACCTTTGCAAACCCTACATTCTTATCCTTTACACCTCCCGGATAAGAATAAATGTATGAAACAAACCGCTGATAGTCAGCCATAAAAAACCTCCTGACAATATAAGATTGATATGTAATCTTATGACCGCCAGGAGCTAAATATGTATATCGGTGTATTTATTTAATTTAATTTCCCCACAGCCAGACATGACAAAGCTGTAAGCAGCGAAGCCATTATTCCACTATCGCATTCGCAACCTGCGCAAACTGCTCCAGTGTAAGTGCCTCACCTCTTATAGTCAGAGGCAGTCCACATTTTTCAAGTGCCGCAGCAAGCTTTTCCTTGGAAACATTAACATCACCGCTGTTGCCAACACTGTTCATCATAGTTTTTCTACGCTGATTGAAGGATGCCCTTATTATTCTGAACATAAGATGTTCATCAGCTACATCTACCGGTGGTTTCTCATATCTTTCAAGCTTGATTACAGCAGAATCCACGTTTGGTCTTGGCATAAAACAGCTTGCCGGAACATTAAGCACGATTCTGGGTCTGGCATAGTACTGTACTGCCAGTGAAAGTGCACCATAATCCTTAGTTCCAGGGCCCACCTGCATCCTGTCAGCCACTTCCTTCTGAACCATGATAGTTATGCTGTCAAGAGGAACTCCACTCTCGAAAAGTCCCATAATAATAGGGGTCGTTATATAGTATGGAAGATTAGCAACCACCTTTATAGGCTTTCCTCCATTCTTCTGCTCTGCAAGCTTTTTTATATCAAGCTTTAATATATCTTCGTTGATAACTGTCACGTTGTCATACCACGAAAGCGTATCTTCTGTAAGTATCGGTATAAGCTTCTTATCTATCTCAACAGCTACGACCTCTCTTGCATTCTCGCACAGAATCTGTGTCATAGTTCCGATTCCAGGGCCTACCTCAAGCACGAAATCATCCTCTGTAACGCCAGCCTCTCTTACTATTTTCTGAACAACATTCTCATCTATAAGAAAGTTCTGTCCGAATTTCTTCTGGAAATTAAAGCCATACCTGTTAAGAACAGCTATCGTATTAGTCGGATTTCCAAGATGCATGACGTTATCATAATTCTTATTATTCATATATATATTTATCTCCATTCCTGTATCACACATAACATAGACTGTTTATGTTTATTAACACAGCCTGCTCTGTTTTATAACAAACCTTAACAACAAATATACATTTTCTGAATAAGTATGTCAATCAGATAACAAAATACTAAAATCACACGTAAATCACAGATGCAGTCCATATACTCTGCATGCATTCTGGTATGTCACCTCTGCTATCTGCTCCTTCGTAACACCCTTTATATCAGCAAGTTTTTCTATAACATACTGTATGTTACTGCTGTCATTTCTTTTTCCTCTGTTAGGCACTGGTGCAAGATATGGACAGTCTGTTTCAAGCACTATCCTCTCAAGCGGTATGACATTTGCTGCTTCTATAAGCTTTTTCGCATTCTTAAAGGTAAGCACTCCGCCTATACCGAAGTAGAAGTTCATATCATAAAATGTCTTAACTGTTTCTTTAGAATATGAATAGCAGTGGATTATGCCTCCAACCTCACTGGCATGTCCGCTTTTTAATATATCTATGGTATCAGCACATGCATCTCTTGAATGGATAATAACTGGCTTGCTGACCTCTTTTGCCAGCTCTAACTGTCTTGCAAACCACTTTTTCTGAAGTTCTCTTCCCGGCTCATCATAATAATAATCAAGTCCGATTTCTCCAATCGCAACAACCTTGTTGTTCGTAAGTGCCTCTTTCTTTAGCCAGTCCATGAAGCTCCCACCATATATATTACTATCATCTATCACTGAATTCCTTGGGTTCTCCCCACGCTCAAGCCTCTCATAGTCATCCGGATGCACACCTATAGCTGCATATATATTATCATATTTTTCTGCAAGCCTGACACTTTCTATACATCCTTCAAGGCTTGCACCTACATTTACAACTGCTCCTATATCACCGCTGAAAAGACTTGTTAATAATTCATCGCGGTCTTTATCAAATGCTTCATCATCATAATGAGCATGTGTATCAAATATCTTCATTCACAACCTCTCTTATTTCCTGTGTCTGGTGCTTTTTATTAAATCCTGCAAGAACGACCACCCATGCAACTGATAATATAAGACCTGCCACTGACACACACAAACCCTGCCATAAGTATGGTACCTTAAACGTTATCTTAGTCACTCCTGCTCTTACATATGTAAGATTATTCTTCTTTCCAAGCCACTCATCTGATACGAATATATCATGATAAGAAAGGCTTGTATTTACATTATCATAATCTGATGTGATAGTTATTCCGTTCACGTCATGCTCTACTTTAAGCTCTATGTTAGTTCTTTCAGGCAGCTGTGCAGATGTTATATCCATCATATCACTAAGAAGTCTTCCAACAGACTTATCAGCTGACACTCCATAGTAGTATGCCAGATTAAGACCGCATACTATTATGTTATCGTTCTTAACTGTACCATAAAAATCAAGCTTAAGACCGTTGTCCATGACACTTCCCCATGTATTATCAAGACCTGTGACATATACTGTCTGCCATGTTGCATATCCTTTAGGGAAAAGATCCGGATAAAGCACTCCAAGCTTAGTATCCATATCCGGATAGCCATTCTTAAATACAATATCGCTGCACGTAACACCAAGGAACTCCTGACTCTGTGTCTTCTTTTCCTGTGGAATTCCATCTGCATATATAACAACCTTTACTCCAGCTTCACTAAGCCTTAAGACAAGCTCCTCTGCTGCCGTTTTATCATCATATGTAAATCCATCAAGGATAACTTGCTTATACTGCGATAACTGTTCATAAGAGTAATCATTAAGATTATCTGAATCAGTCTCTTCGACTGCCGGAAATGACTGTGATATAAGAGGTGTACCACTTCCTATGCCTATCACCTCATACTTACTGATTGTTCCCCAGTTATCATAAGTATCCATATGGTATAACCTGTATGCTGCATTTTCTCCTGCAACGCTATATCCTGAGGCACCTGCTGCCATATCCATATCTTTTACAGATACACCATACTTTTCAAGCGATGACAGTCTTACAAGAACTGTATCATTTCCCAGTTCACGGCATCTGTCAAACACATAATAATAATTGCCATCAGCTAATGCCCTGTTTATTCTTACTATGTTAGTGGATGTATTAGCAGCCTCACGTCCTGCACCATATGCGGCAGGTATTGCATTGTTCCAGTCTGATACTAAAAATGCTCCCATAGACCCTAAGCTGCTGTCATCAAGAAGTGCTATTCTCTGCTTTGTTATGGACTGCGCCTTTGATATAAGTGTATTATCCTGCTGCATATCCAGTCTGTCCCACACACTGTCGTTATCTGTGTTAATGCTCACTCCATTCTTAGTTATGGATATAGTATCTAATCCACCTGTTATCAACGGTATAGATGGCACTATATCTAAAACAAGCAGAACACAGAAAAACACTATCAGCGGCTTTTTGAGTGTATCCCATTTAAGAAAGCTGTACAGTATCATACATAGTGCTATGGATATGAATCTTAACATCCACAGATACTGGCTTCCAGGAAGTATCTTTAACACCGGATACATGGCTGTCGCTGTACATATAAGTGTTATTATAGCTGTGACAAAGCCGGCTCTTGACTTCTTATATCCAAAAAACATTCCTCCAACCGCAAGTATTGCTGCTGCCAGTCCAAAGTAAAAATGAGCATAGTCTGTAGTTATTCTGTCTACCGGGTTAAGTGTATACACTATCTTCTGGAAAAAGTTAGCCATATTTTCTGAATTGTCAAGTGAGGTTATTCCTCCGTTAAGCGAGGCAACCAGCCATACACCTATAAGCATGAAGCTAAGCAGTATGGATATCACTATATCAGCGGCTGCTCTTTTAGAATATCCTTCAATCATATGAACTATACAGTATACTAGCACTGCAAGCGCAACCATACCTGCATATCCAAGATGACAAAGTGCTATGAGAATAAAGCTTATCATGACAAAAGGAATTCTTATGACCTTTCTGTCCTTAAGATACTCCGATACCTCATATATGAACAACGGCAGAAATATCATGCTGAGTGATCTTGCCAGATTGCCTTCAACAAACAGCGCACACAGGTTATTAGGCATAAAAAACCATATGAAGCCTATAAATGCTCCAAGCACTGGTCTTTTCATCCTTATACCTATATATAACCAGCTTAATGCACCAAGTACAGATATTATCCCTACAAATATAAGATAACCTATAAGCATATTGCCGCCCGCAAGCATTTCACAGAATGCCATAAAATACGCTGCAAGCGGCGCCCAGTATCTCATAAGCTCAACACCGTTATACCACATATAATCGTATAACGGATACCAGCTGCCATCCTTTATGGAGTTGTATACATAATCACCTCTGTATATATGATACATAGTATCTGAGCCAGCTGGATAGGTACCATTCTGACTCACTATTTTAACCACCATAACCGATACGGATACTATCAGTGCCACATACACAATACAGCCTATTATCGACAAGGTGTAATATAAAACATGATTTTTTCCCTGCTTATTCATATAACCTGCCTCTTAATATGTTAAACATCTTTTGACACTCACATCATTATACGTTAAGACCTTTAACCTTTTTAACTTAACTTCATTTATTATTTTTCTTTCGTTGCTGTCAGGTCATCAATCACTGTGTCTATAACCTCTGACATTATTTTGTTCTCTATCTCTTTATCGTTAGCAGCATTTTCTTCCTGCTCTGACATGTTGATTATATAACTTCTTGTAGGTGTCTCACTCGCTTCAACAGATGTAAGCATCCCGCCTATATTATGTATTATGCGATAGAATTCTTCTGAAAAATAATCTGTTACATTTTCAAGTGTTGGAAGTATTGCATCAAAAGGCTCTTCTTCGTTTAACACCTTATTCTGGTATTTTTCAAGGAAATCGTTGATTCCTTTTTCAAATATATTAAACTCCACAAACGAGCTTCTTCCAAACCTTATATCAAGTGCAAACTCCCATGTATGCGGATGAGTTTCTCCCTTGTTATCATTAATAATGATATAATGACGCATATTAAGATAAAACTTAATCTTATATTCTCTGTACAACTTAACTGCCATATGCTCTTCCTTCCTGCTGATATCCTACAGATATCTTTCTCTTAGTTTTTCCATATCTGTATTATTATCTATAAGCTCTACTCTCTGGACTTTTACCTCTTTATCTTCAAGTATGCTTATTCCATGCTTCAACTGGTCTGTCGTTATATTGACTGCGATAAGAACTATATCACACGCCCCACACTCGAACCTGAGTACATGCTTATCAAGAATATATACTGCACGTTCAAAAAACTTCCTGCGGCTTTCCTCTGTCTCACATTCTATGCGTGCAAATGTGACGGGATGAACATTTCTTTCCATAAGCTTTTCTACAAATGGCACTATAGCCTTCTGTTTCCATACGTTATTATGCGTATCGTGAAGATCCTTATCTGCCAGCATTTCATTTACCTTTGCAAGACCCCTGCTAAGTGCTTTTACATCAGCTTCCCTCTCATCAAGCCTTATCGCAGACCTTCTTATAATAAATGCATATATAACAGCTATCAGAACAAGCGCCATAAGAATAACTATGACAAATGTTTCCATCTGTACTTTGATTCCCAGATATGTATTGTTATCTAATAATACACTTTTCTCTGTCATAAGGCACAGCTTGTAATTCTGGTCTGCATACTTAAAAAGCACACCAGACATAAGATATGTTTTATTGTCCACATTGACTATACTGTGCTGTATATGGTTAACCTGAAGCGAATCCATAAACTCCTTTGATGCTTTTGAGTTATAATATGTATCTGCAGAAACCTCCTTATACCTGTTAGTTTCCATAACATCCTTTACATAAAGCATGGACTGGTTCCTTGAAAACACCCAGTACTTGTTAGATGATGCATCCATGGTTTTAAGAATATCATTAATAATATCCTGGTCATCCCTGTTTTCTTTTAAGTTAATCTGATCAAGGACAAGCTGTACATATGAATCCTGCTGTGTCGCACAGACCTCTAGAATCCCCTTTTCATATCTGTTAATCTGAATATATGAAAGCCACCCACATGCTGCTGCCGCTATCACTACACATATTGTTGTTATTATTAGAATCGGATGCTTTCCAGGCTTTTTATTACTGCTATTGCCAGACTTCTGCTCTTCCATAATTACTCCATTTCCTGATTTGCCATGTAAATTTAACTATTTAGCTTTTAATGTTTATCACTTTAAAATTTAACGCTTTCAACATTTATCATTTTTAACATTTATTACCTTCAACATTTACCACTTTTAACATTTATCACTTTCAATATTTAACATTTTCAAAATTTACTGCTTTTAACTCTCTGACATTAGTACCCTTATTAAGTTTTCTGACTATCTACATTAACTTTATGTCTGATTTTTTCAATTTTTTCATTTATTATCTTCATATCACCTTTTACAACATCTGTAAATGCTTTACATTCCTGTGATAAGGTCTTAGTTTTCCATGAGCTGTCAGTCTGTATGCTGTTAATTATTCCTGCTATTCTTATGAAAAATACGATAAGATTAAAAAACGGAAGTAATAATATACACCACCAGTGCCTTATGTAGTAGCTTCTCACATTTTTATTAATCTTAAGATAATGTGCCGCTGTTATAAAATATAAGAAGCCAGTTAATATATACAACGCAAATATGATTCCTGTTGAAATCAATATAACCTTTCCAGAATATCCTACAACCATAAGACATATAAGCGCCAGATACCATATCATTCTTGGAAATGCAAATGTGTGGTCATACAGCAATGTCCTTACACTTATGTCAGACATAAACTTTCTTAGCTTGAAGTTCTTATCCATAAACATTTTTGCTACTTCAAGACTTCCTCTCTGCCACCTCTGTCTCTGTGTATACAGCTTGTTGACACTCTCTATCGGGTCAACGAAAAACAGTGCATCCTCGCACACCTCTACACGTTCATCCTGTCTGTAACGCATCTGGAATGTTATATGTGTATCCTCACATATCGTATCTGTGTTATACATCCACGACTTAAGCACTGCTGACTTTCTGAATGCTGAAAATGCTCCCGAAAGTGTATACACCGAATTCAGTTCTGAAGCATAACTTCTTCCTGCCAGAAATGCCTGTGCATATTCCATGAACTCAAGATTACGAAGCAGTCTTGGTAAACCAGCCTTATACTTCCTAATCTGTTCCGGAACTGTAAGAATCGCACCAGTCATACAGTTAAGCTCTGTATCTGCCTCGAATCTGTTAATCATATTAACAAGTGCATTCTTCTCTAAAAGTCCGTCACTATCAAGGTTGATTATATATTTACCCTCACTGTTGTAAAGTGCAAGATTAAGCGCCCTTGACTTTCCCTGTTCAGAATTCATCCACTGCATATGAAGTCTTGGAAACTTTTTCTGACATTCTGCATATACATCAAAGCTGTTATCCTGTCCTTTATTATTTACAAGGAATATTCTTATCTTATCATCCGGATATGAGCTTTTATCTATGGACTCTATGCACTGATACAACGTATCTGCCGAATTATATACGGGAATTATAAGAGATATTTCCGGATAAACCTTTATCTCTTTTCTGTTCTTTTTATATTTCATCCCTCTTCTTATGAGCAGTACCACACTGCCTATCGCTGGTACTATCTCCATAATGAATGGAATAATAATCCATCCGCCCCAGAAAAGAAAGGAATTAAGAATTGACTTTATCACTGCCATATGCAAAATTCCCCACTTTCATTTTAATAATCTGCGGTTTTGTGAACACATAAAAGTACAGAAGTACACTCAGTGCATAAAAGAATATCCTTCCTATAAATGTATGCACAACATAGTACGCACCCATACCAAAGAAATGCACTGAAAGACATATAAGCACAATTCTTAGTGCATTACATACCATGATATAACAGAATCCACCGATTCCTACTATTATCTTTTCACTGATGTTATAGACGTTAAAGAACGCAAGCAGCGAAATAAACGCCATAATCTCTATTATCCCGGAACACTCAAAGTCTATAAGCAATGTGATGGATGACATACCTGTATGTACGAATATAATCCCGTATTTAAAATATGCCGTAAATGCCCCTGTAATGCTTCCAACAACGCCTGCAAGTGCCGATACACATCTTGCAAGAGGCATTGTAAGCACAGGCTGCACTGTCATCATCAATATTGTAAAAAGTCCAAGACTTCCTATGATAAACTCCCACGCATGAAGCTTCGCCCTGTGTGTAACTGATAGAACATATAGCCATACTGCTATAACAACCAATGCAACTATAGGATTAACTCTCATTATCAAGACACCTGCCTGTTACCTTTCTTTTTCTGATATACCAGCACACCTGCTGTTACACCTACGCATAATATAAGTCCTAACCATGCACCAGATGATGCACCTGCTGTTGTTATCCACTGTTGTCCAAGTCTACCAAACTGTGCATCAATACGCTTAAAATCACTGGCATCACATCCGAATTTCTTTGCTATCTTTTCAAGGTCAAGATAGAATTCACATTCATCCTGTACACCATTTTTTACAGTGATGGTCATCTTGCCGTACCATTCACTATTTTCTCTATTTATACTATCCTCATATATATTTCCTGCATTATTCCATGCATCATGAGTTGAGAATATATAAAACTCATATGTACCATCCTCATATCCGCCATTAGGTGTATTCCAGTTGATATTTCCAGCTTCATCAACTGACACCAATCTTGGAGAAAATACCTGTTTCTCATTATTATTAAACTTAATGGTTACAGCACTCATGAACTCACCACCAGCGTCTTTTTCTTTATCCACATGATTTGGCATAGTTGTAACAACATGTCCAAGCAGTGTGCTGCCTCCATCGCAGTAAAGTGCGCCTTTGGAATCAACTATCTGATAATGTGTACCCGCTGTAGCATATTCTATGGTTGTATGTGGATACCTGTCCCAGTCACCATATAGTCCTTTTAATCCATCATATGTTATATCTGTACTTATCTCTACCCCCTTTGACTCATCAAGATTAGATACATTTTCTATAAATGGCTCTGTAAGATATAATCCGAAAGATATTGTGTTATTGTACGTTGGTAATTCTGACTTAGGAATCGCTATCTCCCACTGTTTTCCAACATGCTTACATTCAGCTTTATCTACACCATTTATATCACCATCCTGTGTTAACTGGAACACCATTTCATTGCCCATATCAGACTTTATTGTATACATACCATTAGAATGTGAACCAGCGCCATATGCACTACTTGTCTCACCGTCTTTTATATATATGTATACATAATCGCCATCAAACACCATGGCTGTTTTCTCAATACATTCCTTATGACCAGGATTAGGACATCCCGCATAATACTTCGTAACTGCATCCCAGTCACTGAATCTGCCATCTATCGTTATTCCTTTATATACTGCTTCTTTATCATCTTCTTTGGTTTCATCCTTTGTATCGTCTTTTTTATCTTCCTTAGAATCTTCTTTTGTATCTTCCTTTTTGACATCGCCCCTCAGCACTTCCACATCACGTATATCTACTGTTGTTCCTGCAAATGTCAGTGTAAAATCAGAATCAGCAAAAAACTCCATAGGGATAACTGCTTCTACAACATATGGTGCAGGCGTATTAAGATGCGCTTCATTGACAACAGCTATATCTGAACCGGCAATATCGCCATTCCATCCATTCCTAACCTTGTAACCATCCCATGCAGTGAATGATATATTGCTCTTTTCATTCTGTGTTCCATCGTGATAATCCATATGGACACGAACCATCTCATCATTTGCTCCCATAAAGTTATAATCCCACTGTGTTGATGCTGTTCCCTCGTAACATATATATAATTCAGAATAATCTGAGGCTATTGCCACTTTCCACGAATCTATCTTATCTGTTTTTGATTCTCTTTCTCTAATACCTTCCCAGTCAGATGTCTTACCATCTATTGTGATTTTGGAACCATTAACTGCAGCTGTACTGATAGCACTTGTCGTAATGATATTGGAAATCTTTGGATGTCCGTTTCTTAAAGTTCCTGCCATAGCAGTAACAGGCATACTTGCCAGAACCAGTGCCATTCCTGCTGAAAGTGCCATTCTTTTATAATTGCGTTTCATCAATGACCACCCCTTTTAATATTAATTGCCATCTTATCCGGCTGTCATATGTATTTATTTTACCGGTATATGTAATAATGTTAATAATACTGCTAATATGATGTATTTGTATTCTTTATATACTTTTAATACACACCATTTATTTTCATTGTAATGGCTGTAATATGTTAAGTCAATAATCTGATATTTATTGTCATGTTTTTTCAGCATTTTCTATTAATACGCCAATAACAGAGCTTAACACATGGGGATTTTTATATATTTTGTCTACTACTTTTTGGGGGGAATTGTTGTTTAGCAGAGTTGATTCATATTATTTATGTTGATGTATTTTATTGATATATTTTATTGGTGTATTTTATTGACGAACGGACGCTATAAGGCTTATGAGATATTTTAAGAATAATGCTACAGTCACCAGAAAGCTGATTGGATATTTCTAAGATATTCCATGTAGGTATTGTTTACGGACACAACCGCTCATACGAAACATCCATGTTTCGTTTTCGCTCGATTATACATCCATGTATAATCGTTGCTGGATATTGAGGGAATATCTAAGAACTATCACAATCAGCTTTCAGATGTTCCTTGCGCATTATTCTTAAAATACCTCACAAGCCTTATGGCTGTCTTTGACATAATATAGTATTAAAATTCAACTACGTTGATACAGTGAAAAGCCAGAAAAAGGTGGGATTGAGTACCTCATGCTCAATCCCACCTATGTATTTTATATTGAAGTGGTGAAAATTTGACTATATTTGCAAAATTGACAATTCAAGTCATATTCGTTGCAAGGACTTAGCGTTTTACGCACAATTCCGCCGCTCATGCCTCTCACCTCTGATTTAGCCACACATTCATTTTCGTAAATTAAGCTAAAGTCAGACAGAATATATGCTGTCGTCCGTTTGTCACCAACTAATATTCAATCAAACAACAATACTGACAAATAAATGTATTTATGCTTCTGTAATATTCTTTGCTGCCTCACCATAAGCCCTTATGAAGTCCTTTATGTCTTCAAGTGCTGCTGCCTTATCTTTATCAACGCTTCCCTTAAGTGCAGCTCCAAGCTTCCCAACCGCTTTATTTACCTCTGTTTCATCTATATCTGAGTGTTCCTTTACAAGCGTGCGTGTTGCGTTATACATCTCTAATGTGTTGTTAACCGCATCTACTGTCATTCTAAGATACTCATCTGTATCATCCTTCTTAGCACCTTTAAGCTCAGGAATAACAGTATCTATACTGTGAAGCACCTTCATGCAATAATCCTTAGCTTCTCCTAACACCTCTAACTGCTTACTTCTTATATCCTCCATGATATACTACCTCTCATTCTAATAATAATATTATTATACCATCATGTTTACTATCGGTTCATAATACACGATAAATATATCGGCACACGCCAGTCATTCTTAACCCCGGCATACCAGATATCACCCTTTATCCATAAGCTGTCTATCCAACATCTGTCAGATCAACCATTAAATCATCAACAGCATCCTGATCTATATCTCCATTATCAAGTCTTGGCAACGGCTCCTTTATAAGCTTAACTTTCTGTATCTCCCAGCGGAAACCCTTTCTTTCATTATATCTGTTGATAAGCCTTACAAAACGGTCTATCCTTGCTTCCTTATCTATAGGTACTATCAATGCTGTGAGTTTATCATTATACAAGGTTACATAACTTTCTGAAACACCATCAAGTGCTGTGATTTCCCTTATTGTAACAGTACGGCTTATCTTCTCACCTGTTGGAAGAAGAATAATCTCAGGGTTACGCTTAAGAAGCACAAGACGTCCCTTCTCGTTAATCCTTCCAAGATCGCCTGTATGATACACACCATCCTTTAGTACACGTGCTGTATAAGCTTCATCCTTATCATAACCATTCATGACACAATCTCCGCTGACAAGAATCTCACCATCAGCTGCGATTGTAACCTGCGTTTCACCAAACAGCTTATAAGTACCGTCCATTGTATCATTTATTCCTATACAGCCAGATGTTTCTGTCATGCCATATACATTATATACCTTTAAGTCCCTGTCACTTAAAGCCTCAAAAAGCCTGAACGGACAGCTGGCACCACCGATAATAACCGTCCTTAAATCGTTGTTAAATGCTTTGATTCTCTTTAAATAATCTATCATAGATGGTGAACCAGGAAGAATTGTAGGATTATAATAATATGTGTCCGCATCTATATGCCTTAAGCCTCTTCCTATGCACACACACGCACCATTATGCAACGGCCATATAAGACTATATATATAACCAAATATATGATGAAGTGCTATCTGTGCCAGAACCTTATCATTCTCTTCGCATAAGCAGAACTCATTAATCTCATTGATAGTATTAAAAATATTAGATACAGTAAGGACTACTGCTTTATCACACTCCTGTGGAACAGCCGTAAGCATAAGTATATTGCCCTCCACAGCCGAATCCTCATCATACACAAAGCCTTCCACATCATCCTTTTCGGCATCCGGTATCATAATCGCGTTACTATCTGCAAGAATATACTGATTCGTAGATGTAAGTACATAATCAACCCCGACCTTTTTAAGTATATCGTTGCGGGTATTCTGTGGCAGAAAGAAATCAACAAGCATAACATCCTTACCAGCAAGTATTATACCAAACATATTAACAATCCACCTGTATGATGAAGGACCATATAGTGCAATACGGTTTCCTGTAAATCTCTTAAGGTGAAGTGCTTTCTTACATACATCCTCAAAAAGCTTGCTATATGAAATAGTCATAGTATCATATATTATAGCTTCCTTATTAGGATATTTCTCTGCATTATTTTTAAGCATTTTATAAAATGAATTAAGCTTTTCCATAATCTGTACAACCTGCCTCTTATAATCTTTCTCAATATGCATTACTAAATTCTCATAATCTGGCTTTATGATATTACTTATATGCCTTTATTGTAAGTTAATCAATGATTTTATACAAGCATAATTATAACATTCCTGACAAAATTTTATTCATTCTTTTTTCAAATGTACATTCACTCTTTACCTTTTCATATCCATTGCACGCTATCCTTAGGCGCTCATCATCATGTGACAGATAATAATCCACCTTTGCAATAAGATCAGGAATATCCTCATATATTACAAGTTCCCTTCCATCCTCAAAGTTCTCTGCTATCTCCTGCTGGTAATTCGTTATAAGAAAGCCTCCACAGCCCAAAACATCAAACACTCTTAACGGAATCCCTGACTGTATAATCTTTAAAGATATATTTAGGTTAATCTTTGCCTGATTAAAAGCAAGCGGCATCTGATTATAATAATCCACCGGACCACACTGGTTAAGTCCTGACAGCCTCTTATCCTTATCAGTTGAATAAAGATTAACCCTGCACCTGTTCTGCAGCAGCGCAAGTGCCTTATAACGCTCTCTCCCCGTAACCTCAGTTGCAAGCGCATAAGTAACCTCCGGCTTAATAACAGAATAAGTTCCACCTGATACTTTCGCAAAGTTATCGTTGATACATTTCATAATATTATCATTCACACAATCATCTATAACATATCCCCCATATATCTTCTCCTGTGTAGATACTATACCTTCAAGATAGCCCCTTGTATACTCATCCTGATACTTGCTTATATACTGATAATCCGACCTGTAAAGCTTGCCTACAAATGCCACATCACATGCATAAGCCGGTAAAACGTTGTTATTACATAATATACTTTCCTGCAAAATGCCTTTGTCTTTAAACTCAGCCCGTTCATTAACAGCCACATCACTAATACAAGAATTTCCAACATTGTTTACAACATTGTTTACAACATTACCAAATGCATTATTAATAGCCTCAGCAAAGATATCAGTATCAACAGCAAGTGGCATATGTCCAGCACCTCTTACTCCCTGCTTTGCATAGCTTTCAGCCTGGATTCTGTCAAAGAAATATATGATATTGCAGTCATTCTTTAACACAGCTGTCCTTCTTATATTGACAGGGCAGTCATATACCCATGATATGTACTTAAGCTTCCTGTATCTATCTGTATTAAACTCAGACACTAATCTGCTGCATACATCCGATACCATAGGAATAAAATTCACTGAAAACACAGCATCATATGTAACATTACTATTCTTAAGATAGTCAGACAGCTTTCTCTCAAGCTCATCATCATTATCCCAGTCTTTCATGTCATAGTAAAACACATCATAGCTTACATTCATCTTCTTTAATGCATTCTCTATGCCCTTCTGCATAAATGCGAACCATTGGAAAAATAATATATTCATGTTCCTCTCACCCTCTTTGCTTCTATTGTATACCATCATATAGTATTGTACATTTTTCATCTGGCATCTGTCTATGACACCTGTTACATTCTTATTACATACTTATGATGTTCTCATAATATTATTATGATATTCTCGTAACATTCCTAAGGTATTCTTATAACATTCTTATCATATTCTCATAACATTCTAATGGCAGAACCTTACTGAATTATAATACAATGGAATACCAGTTACGTAAACAATCACTATGAATCCAACGCACAAAATCTTTACTCTATTACTATGAATTAACCCACTCATCTAAACAACCACTATTGCTTTCTTACGAAAATACATTTATATTAAAGATATAAGGCTTGTATGGATATTAAAGAGGAAGCTTATCACTTATAGACGACAGAATAAAGAATTATTCTGACAGCACAGCTATATTTAATTTAAGCCTTTAGAAATGAGGTTTTTCATGAAAATATATATATACAGATACGGCAGCATATGCGAGCCTGACATAATAGATTCTTTCAAAAGACTTGGACTTGAAGTTCATGAAGAATGTATGGAAATATTTGATAAAAATCTTACTCCGTCTGAATGTATAAAGCGGACAGCTTCTGATATAGTTGACGGCGGCTACAGCTTTGTGTTCACCATTAACTTTTTCCCATGGCTTTCTGAGGTATGCAATATAGCAAATATTGTATACATAAGTCTTATCGTTGACAGTCCCGTGCTTGAACTGTACTCAGAATCACTATCCAACCCTTGCAACCGTATATTTCTTTTTGACCGCATGCTTTATAAGGAATTCGCACCTTATAATCCAAGCCATGTATTCCATATACCACTTGCGACTAATGTGGCAAGAACTGACAAGGTCATACAGAATGCCAGCATAAGTGAGCGAAAACACTTTTCAAGTGACATATCCTTTATAGGTTCTACATATCAGGAAAAGTGCGACTACAACAAGATAAAGCTTAATGAATATGACACCGGATATGTTGATGGATTAATAGAGGCACAGCTAAAAATATATGGATATAACTTTATAGAAGATGTCATATCTGAGGAATTCGCAGAAAGATTCATAAAAAGCAACTTAGGAACTTATGAATTTCCTGAGAACTCCCGCTGTAACTACAAAGCACTTGTAGCACAGCACTACATAAGTGTCAAGGTTGCAGAGCAGGAAAGACTCCGTGCCCTGCGTATGTTATCAAATTCCTTCAATGTAGACATGTATACAGGAAGTGACACATCATCCATGCCGCACATCAACAACAGAGGCTTTGCCAGATCACTTGAGGAAATGCCGCTTATATTTAATAACAGTAAAATCAACCTTAACATAACCGCCAAATCCATACGCTCCGGTCTTTCGCTACGTGTATTCGACGTGCTTGGCTGCGGTGGCTTCCTTATAACCAACTACCAAGCTGAATTGCCTGAATTCTTTGAAATTGGCAAAGACCTTGTTGCATACGAAAGCATGGAGGATCTTAAAGCAAAATGTGACTACTACCTTAAACATGAGGATGAACGTATGGAAATCGCCAGTCACGGATATGAAACAGTTAAGAAACTTCATACATATGATACAAGACTGATACAGATGATAGATATGGCATTCCCGGCAAAATGACGAATATAAAAACCGGCTTTGCAGAATCAACCCATGATTATGAATATTTTAAAGTCTGTCATATATACATGTACATAAACACGTATTTTTAAAATAAAAATTCAAAATAAAAAGAAAGGAATGTCAGCTTGTATACACTTTACCCCTTACAGCAGCCATCTATAATAGTGAAAACAACTGATATACAACAAACAAAACATTATGCGTATTCTTGAGTTTGAACATAAACACTTCGGTGTTGAAGATATGAAAGAAATACTTCCTGCCATGGGCCATGAACTCACAGTTATATCCACTCCGCTTATACTGGAACGGACAAGCGAAGAGTTTGATAAGCTGTTTGATAGTCTCATTATAGGAAATAATGATAGCCACAATAGTAATAGCTATTGTAATACTGTCATGCCTAGCAAGCAGAGCAAATATGATGCTGTATTTACATTTAACTACAGCGTTGTCGTATCCAACTGCTGTAACCGCCACAACATCCCTTATATAGCATGGGTATACGACAGCCCTCTGCTTACAATATACTCATACACTATAACCAACCCATGCAACCACATATTCCTTTTCGACAGCGCACAGTATATTGAGCTTAAGAATGGTGGAATCAATACAGTGTACTATATGCCACTTGCTGCCAACACAGACAGACTGGATAAGCTCACATTGAATGAACATATTCATGAGGTGTTTGACAGTGACATATCTTTTGTAGGCTCTATGTACAACGAAAAAGGAAACTTCTACGACAGAATATATGACAAACTGAATCCTTGGGCGAGAGGCTATCTTGATGCTATCATATCCGCCCAGCAGAATGTATATGGAATGAACTTCCTTGAAGATATGCTGTCTGGAACACCAGAAACTAACAAAATACTTGCAGAGCTTATGCGTGTGGAGCCCTATACGCCTAACCACGATGGCATAGAAACTCCTGCATACGCATATGCCAACTACTTTCTTGCAAGAAAAGTCGCACAGAACGAACGTAAAGCCCTCCTTACTGCTGTATCAGAGCATTTTAAAACAAAGCTGTATACACATAACCAGACACCTGATATGCCGCATGTTATCAATCAGGGACCTATAGACTTCTACGACAACATGCCTTATGTGTTCAAATGCAGCAAAATCAACTTAAATATAACACTCCGAAGCATAAAAAACGGAATTCCGCTCAGATGTATGGATATCATGGGTGCCGGTGGCTTTCTTATGACGAACTTCCAGGCCGACCTGCTTAATCACTTCGTGCCTGATGTTGATTTCGTATACTTTGAATCAAAGGATGACCTCATAAGCAAATGTGATTACTATCTAAAACATGAGGATGAACGTATAAAAATCGCCGCTAACGGGCATAAAAAAGTCCTGCAGCTGCATAACTACAGGACAAGACTTAATGAGATATTTAGTGTATGCGGGCTTTTGTAATGCCCGCATATAACTATATAAATCCAGCTTTATGGGCTTTTACTATGATATACTATAAAGCTTTACTTACCTTTGCTACAAGCATTTATTATATTATCTTTGACTGTTATCTTTACCTGTTATCTTTACCTGTTATCTTTACCTGTTATCTATGCCTTTATGACTCTTTAATATATTTCTTTATAAGACAGGTATGCTCTTTGGTATGTGTATCATAATTAATTCCAACTAACAATATGCTGCCTGTATATGATCTTACAGAATCTGGATAACATCTTTCTTCTATCTGCTGCAAAGCCGTATCAGCACTCTTATTCCACTTTAACTCAACCACAAGTGCCGGATAGTAAGCTATATACTCTGGTTTTGGGATAAATACGAAATCCGCAAATCCACGCCCTGCAGGAAACTCCCGTACCGGTTTGAAATAATACTGAATTGCACTAAGATATGCTATAGATAAAACGCTACTAAGTGAATTCTCATTATTATACTGTATAGCAGAAGTATATTCTGAATGTATCTCTTCTATCCCTTTAGCAACCGCTTTCCCATCCATATTCAATGTATCTTCAAGCAGCTGTTCTGACTGTCTCTCAAAGGTAACAAGCTCATTCCACTTTTTCCTTCTAGTCGCCTTAACAAGCTCCTGTCTGATTTCCTCATTAGGAATAACTGCTATTTTAAAGCCTTGATCATAAGCTAAATATCCAAGATGAATAAGATAAGTAATCACATCATCTTTGTTGACAAAGCTGATCGTATCATTTTGAAAAGATGTCACATCAACTTGAATCTGGTTACCCGACAGCATCGTTATTATAGCTTCCTTAAGTCCGTCAAAATCCATATTTATCAAAGGAACTATCGCCTCATACGAAGCTGTAGAAGACCAATAACTTTGATAGCTGCCATCTAACATAAGATTAACAACCGCATTAGGATTATATATGTGATATCTTCCTAACTTATAGCCATCATACCACCGTCTGACTTCTTCATAGTCTTCATTGTAAACATCACACAACTGCTGCACCTCATCTTCCGTAAATCCAACATATGATGCTAACGGACCAGCATATAACATTGAATAATCCTTAAAATTATTAAGAGCTGACTGTGTTTTCTGCTTCTTTATAGGTAAAATACCTGTCATATATGCAAGCTGGATATACTTCGTTGGTTCAGTTCCTTTAAACATAGCTCTAAGAAAACTAATATATTCATTCTGAATACGGCTGTTAGTATTCTCATCACGGATCAATACATCCCATTCATCTACTATAACTATGAACTTACTTCCGGTCATCGTGTTTATCTGCGATAATGTCTCTGGCAAAGATACTGCATCCTTGCTTATTATATCCGGATAATATTCCCTAAGCTCTGCAATAGTGCTTTCGGAAATATATGAAACAACATTCTCAACTCCACCAGCTGGCTCAATACACCACTGGATATCAAGATGAATTACATCATATTTATTCAAATGTTCCTTATAATCAGCATACTTACTAATATCAAGATTATTAAACATATCAGCCGAATCACATCCTCTGCTGTAATACGCTGTAAGCATATTGGCAGTGACAGATTTTCCAAATCTTCTTGGACGGCTGTTGCATATATACCCCTGTAATGTGTTCATGACCTTATTGGTATACTCAATCAAACCGGTTTTATCAACATATATCTCTGAATTCAGTGCAACCTGAAACGCTGAATTATCTGGATTAACAATTGTCCCCATAGTTGCTTTGCCTTTCTTTTAATTAACGATGTCAAAAGATTCCTTTATATAATTCACTACTGTAAATTCATTCTATCATTTAATCCTCTAAGTCTCAATCACCTGTTATTACGACTTTCACTTTTTCATTTGTTTTTTTTACTTCAAATGTTATAATTTCATTATTAAATAAATTGTCTTACAGGTGAATCAATGAACGAATTAGAACAAATAATATCAATAATGGAACAATTCCAAAAAGAACAACAGCAAATGAAAAATGACATAAATAATCTGTATAATACTGTTAAGAATAGTCTTATTATGCAAAAAAACAGTACAACAGATATGAATGAAAGAATCCTTCCAGCTCTAAAACTTATGATAGATGGATTAGGAAACAATCTTAAATACGAGATTGCAGATTACATAACTCATAATAACCATTTATTTTTTCCAAAAATCGAATCTCATAAAACAACAATTAATAATATCATTAATGAAGGTAAATCACTTGCAAGATTCGGAGATGGCGAATTTAGTATAATATATGGCACAAACAGATGGAGTTTCCAGCAATATGATGAGCAACTATCAGAACGTCTACTACAAGTCTTACAGTCTGATAATGATAAACTAATGATTGCTATAGCTGATAATTATGGTGATCTGAGCAAGTATACATCCGAATCAAAATCCGAAATACGTGCCTATATGACTGATGAAACAAGAAAAAAACATGAAACACTACTAAATAAAAACAAAACATATCACGATGCATATATCACGCGATGGTATATGATGATGAATGATAAAAAAACAGAAGCACCTGCCAATAGATTATCAAATCTTAAAAAAATATGGAATAATAAAAATGTAATCGCAGTGGAAGGTGAATTCACACGTTTAGGAGTTGGCAATAACCTTTTTGATAATGCAGCATCATTCAAACGTATTATAGCCCCAGGAACAAACTCATTTCGTAAATATGATGATATATTAGATACGTGCCTTAAGTATGGTTCAAAAAATGATTTATTTTTATTAGCAATAGGTCCTTCATCTGGCGTGCTAGCTTACGATTTAGTACAAAGTGACTATCAAGCTATTGACGTTGGACATATTGACCTTGAATATATGTGGTATCTTGCTGGTGCCGAAAACAGAACCAGCATACCTAGCCGATACAATAACGAAGTTGACCCTGATGTCATTCCTGAACCAGTTCAGGATAATTCATACTATGAGCAGATTATATGGAAGTATACGGATTAGATTAGATAATCCGTATATTCATTCCACATCAAATATTAACGCATAAAATCATTGGTTCCCACTAATCCCACACTTCATTATACCCTTCTGACTCTTCCTGCACTATCTCAACCATCTGACGTGCAGTCAGTTTATCCTGATATCTCGAATTATTGAACAGATTCTCATGATCCTCTCTTACTGTGTGTGACTTTTCAAAGGATATAGCATAAAAGTCCCTGCCCATCCATTCATAATCACGCTCAGTCATCTGCTCAGGATGGAAATAATAACCACCATATCTGAAAGAATGCCAGCTACGATAATCATACACTTCTGGATGTTTGAACATCATATAAGAGCCATATGTTTCAAACTCACTGAAACTGTTTTCCTGTATATGTTCAATTCTTATTGCATTAAGAATCTTTTCCCAAAATACTGCTCCTTTAATATTCTTGTTAGATTCTATAGCTGCTATCAGTTCTTTCATATATCTGCTGTTAAACAGCATATGCTCTGATATAAAAGATTTATCAGTAACCTTTTTTATTCCTGGCAGGATATTCTCTAATGTAATGAAATATTCCTCATGATATTCATGCTTCATATCAAAATATGGCTTTCCACTCGCATTAAACATTGAAAAACACTTACATGGAACTGTATCCCCATCCCATGTCATATAATATTCATCCTCACATATAGCTGAATATTTCATTTTAAGGAATTGCTGATAATACCATCCTACAAGTCCTCTTGGAAGCTCACGTCCACATAATATATCTGACATAACCTCTTTCATGCAATCATATACATCCTGAAATGGTATAATGTCATTCTCATTAACAAAACCAGCCCTGTCACCTAAATCAGATTCCTTAACCAGTTTTTCAAGCTCAGAGCTTCCTACAAATATAACTTTCCTTACGGGTAAATAATCAACTATTCTTTTATTGTTGCATTCAACACGCTTGAAATCAGCTGGTGTTACTATTACTATAGCATCATATACTTTCATATCTTGTTGTGTATCATAATAACTATCATTTTTCATACTTTCGCCCTACTCTTCTGTCTTTTAATATAATTATTTATTATTTTCACCTTTAATCATACGCAAAAACTCCATGGTACGAATCTTCCATGTGTGTTTTTCCTTTGCCAGTAAATACGCAGCATCCGCCGTATGCTTCCTAAGACTATCATCTGACAATACTTTATTAATAATACCTGGAAGTTCATCAAGTCTGCTTAAATCATACATAATAATATTTTCATTATTATTAAAATTGTTCCTTAAATATTCTGATGCATCCGTAAGACATACAGCACCTGACAAACATATATCAGCTATTCTTTCTGTCATTCCATATTTATGCCACGTCATAATATTAAGGCCTATTTTAGAATGTCCCCAAACATCAAGCGCTTCATCAACTGTTACTGCTTTATGTATTATCAGGTTATCCCTATACATACCATCATATTGTTTCCACGTATCTCCAAACACATCTATCTTTATACCGGATTTAATAATCTCTTCTATGATCTTAATCCGATAGTCATATACTATCTTCCTGCATACATTCTGAAGCGAACATAATATATCAATGAATTTTTCTTCATCAACAACATATCCCTCACGCTTAAGCAGCTTATCCAGTCCTTGTTCAAATGTGTATGAAGAATTACACATCATATAATCATAATAAACTTTCTGAAACTCATCCTGTATAACCTCTTCGTCCAATACATGATATGAGCCTATGAACACAATATTATATATGCGTTTACTATTACCCGCAAGACCTGCATCTTCACCTGCCGGTGGGAACTGGATAGCATTATGTATATGATAATATTTTCTCATAAATTCTGCATAATATTCATCTTGACACAGCATATAATAACTGTTATCAATTTTCCCCATCATATCCCTGAAATACATAGGATGATCAAACCAGAATACATATTTAGGAGCTTTAATATTCTTAAAATATTCTCTAAATAAAACTGGTGCCTGAAAACCAACGATTCCTTTTAATGTCTGTTTTTCTATACACTCAAGTCCGGTCTTCTTCCCATATGAACAATCTGATGTAATAACAGCCTGACCATTATGAATAAATTCCTTTGTAAGGCATATGGCAAATCTTTTTAACACTCCATAACAGATATCATCACCCATTATTATATAAAACGGAGCTGTATCAGCTTCTATTTTTCTAAATAACGGACTATTATTTAAAAAATCCATCACATATGTATTAAACTGTTCTACATAACCTGTATCTGATGCATATGAGGTCATATTATCCAATACACTTTCTAACCGTCCACTCTTCCTAAGAAGAAACATATACTTAGTTATTACATAAGCATATGTTAATAATATTCCGTTCCTGCTTTCTGTTACAAACAATTTGTCATTACTATTATCTGTTATTACATGCTTTATTCTGCTCAATCCTCTATCTTGAAATTTTCCTGCTGAATCAGAAGCTGCTGCATTAGAAACACTATAACCATATACACTACACACAGTATCATCACAATTCTCATGTGCAACTCTTAACGACAACTCATATATATCACCGCATTCAAGCTGCTCATTAAAAGAACCTGTAACACCAAAAACTGACATTTTAAGTATCACCATATATGGATTCATATCTAGGCAGTTAACCAAATTGTCAAAATGCATATCCCCATGCAATATACCCTCACCCAATATAATCATGTCATAATTCATAAGGAATGAGTCTTCTGAAATAATCCTTCTTATTTCAGTACTACTGGTATAACGTGTATTAATAAATGCTATATAATCTGAATCGCAGGATTTTATGAGGTTATTTTTGTACTTGGGACTATTGAACTGAACATCAGAAATTTCAATATATGTTACTTGAAAACAATTTCTATGTTCATTTAATTCATCAATATTATTGCTTTTCCCACTATTTTTATTACACTTAATACAATCTGTTTTATTAATATATTTTTTTACATTGACATTCTCATTTTTATCATCCCGCATACATTACCTCTGTATTTTTAAAAATATTTTTATTTTGTTTAAGGAAATAATCTAAGTTTAATTATTACTTACACATATTTATATTAAATCTAGTTATTTAAAATATGTCCATAATAAGTAGACTCACAGAATATATACATTATATTATCATTTTTTATCATATACTCATCCACCTATATTCATCATACATCAGCTATTCTTTCACTATCACAGAACATAAGATTCCCAAGCTCTGCCATATGTATATACAATCTTTCAAATGCCATATTTTTATATTCAACCTCATAATCCGGTATATTTTTTACAATATTACGTCTGATTACAATTCCCTTAAAGCTTATACTGTCAGCTGCAAGAATATCATCCAAGGTTATTTTATCTTTATTATATCCTGTTTCTATGATTTTTCCACCTTTAACCATCAATCTCTTTGAACATACTCCAACACAGTTGTTATCCTGAATACAAGCCACAAGTCCATTATAATAATTGGCTTCCATGCATGTTCCTGACGATATATAGCTGCAGAATTCTGATTCTGTACTGTTATAAGCATATATAAATGACTTATATTCACCTATATGCTCATCATTTTGTATATACATAAGATTCTCTTTATCACCATATTCTTTCTCTATGCATTCAAGACAATCCTCTTGTGAAGCATCATCTATAACAACAACCTGCATATTATTATAAAATGTATCATATACACACCTTAATGTTTTCATCAACCCCGCCTTATCATTATAATTATATATAATAATATCAAGCGAAGGCTCTAATGGTTGATTATCCCACTCTTTCATGACATTCTTCCATGAATTTTCAAGACACTCCATGGAATATACACTTTTATACACTTCATATCCAGCATCACACATATACTTTAAATCAGCTACATTATCTATAACATACTTTATCTTTTCAGCCAGTACTTCTGAATTACCTGATGGTATAATTATTGCATTTTTCCCATTTTCAAGATAATATGACACTCCACATATATCAGTACATATACATATCTTTCTTTTCATAAGTCCTTCAACAGCAACTGCTGATGTTGGCTCAAGTCTTGATGGTACAACTACTACACTTACTTTATCATATAACCTGTATATATCATCATGATTTAATGAATCATATATTTTAACGTTATCATATTCATTATCGAGAGTAAGTAAATCCTCTAGTATTCCCTCCTCAGCTGTACTCATATTCCCAACAAATATATACTCTGATCTCTCATGATATACTTCTGGCAATGTTCTTATAGCCTCTGCTAATACATCTATCCCTTTAAGAGATGATAATGTTCCTGCAAGCAGAAATCTGACTATATTATGCTCATTATAATAAGCTTGTATAGCATCTGTTCCTCTTTCTTCCTTTACACCAAAATTCAGTATCTCCGACTCAGTATTCATATATGTACTAATCATTCTCTGTACATATGGTCCTGCTGCAAGAAACCTCATATTCTTCGTCTTTACCAGTTTGCAGTATTCTTTCTGCATTATCTGATAAAACTGCTCATTCTCATGCATCCACCATATAACCTTTATATGCCTGTTTTTCGCATAAGCAACAAATGTCCATAAAACGAGAGTATTAATAAACCATGTGCCAAAATACCTTGAAAGAACATCTATTAATTCTTCATTTATATACTTGCTATTGTATACCAAAACCGGTATTCCTTCTTTTTTATATTCTTCCTTAAGGCTGCCATCCATAAAAGAAATCACTGCAACCTTATACCCCTCTTTTTTCATTATCCTTACCAAATCGAGTAATACAATCGTAGCCCCTGTCCTTGATAACTGATGGCTAAAAACAAGTATTGATTTTTCATCTATATAATTATCATTTATTAAATTTCTTGATTTACACTCCTTAAGCCATTCATCAAGCCTCTTTACTGGCTTGATACTATTATTGCTCTCATAAGCAGCCTCCAGTTTTACTTTCACATTATCATCCATGATTATCTTCTCCAATTTTCACCTATTACTCATATCAATATGTTCATTCTTTAGATTACATACACTAAAAATATATCTCCATGCATTAGCATAACTATATTTGTCAGCTACCTTTCTACATCCATTTTCTGCAATTCTTTTTCTTTCCTCATCATGAGCAAGGTAATATTCTATTTTATTCATCATATCCTCATCGTCATAATAAAGAACCATATCTTCCCCATCTATAAAATATTCAGCCAGCTCCTCCTGGTAATTTGATAACAAAAAGCCACCTGATGCCATAATATCCATGGCTCTTAACGGAATCCCTGTCCGTATACTTCGTATGGTTATATTTAGATTAATCTTGGAATTTCTGAACACGACAGACATATTATTGTAATAATCAAGAGTTCCTCTATAATCAATATTACTATTATTAACAACAGCTGACTTTTCAGTATTCGTGTACAATGTAATCTTATATTTATCAGCTATTCTTTTAATAATACGTTTTCTATCATCACCCGATATTTTTCTGTATAATATATTTTCGATAATATCCTTATTACTTATCTTGAATTCATCTGTATACTGGAATGCTACACTTGCATTTATACGATTTACAACTACATCATCCAAAAGTTCGTCCAGCATACCACCCCCCTGAAACACTTTCTGAACATCGACAATAGCATCCATGCATCCCTTAAGATAATCATCCAGATGACTATACAGATATTCGTAATCAGGAGCAGATGCATACATATTTCCCATGAATGTAACATTTTCAATATCGTTATCTGATATAGGATTACTATCTAACAATGTATTAATCCGCTTCATATTAACAGCAAGCGGCAGATGAAATACATTACTAACTCCATTTTTCTTTAACCTTGCAGCTTCGTATTTGTCAAAATGAAATATATAATTATACGGATTATATATCATCTCTGAGTAAAGAGTTGTACATGGACTATCAAAACACCATGATATATACTTTATCTTTTTTCTAAGAGCTATCTTGGATATAACTGGAAGAAAATTGCAGCTGAATATATAATCATAAGCTTCTCCATCTATGCCTTCATCCAGCATACTCTCAACATAAGATATAAATCCTGCATCTGAAATATTGTTGCTAAGATTATATCTAAGTCTGGTAACTGTGCAGCCATAATTGTGCATTGTTTCATATATATCATTGCTTATTATCTCTTCCCACGAATAATACAATATTTTCATATTATTAACCTTTTCTTTATCAGTATCTTTTGACTTTTAACCACTAAACATCATATAATTGATTATAAACTATTATAATGTTATGGGCAAAAGATATTTTATTAAAAACGTGAGGAAAACATATGAAAAAAGTTTCAGTTATAACTCCATGCTATAATGTTGAAGAATATATAAAAACATTTCTTGACAGCATAGTTAACCAGACAATAGGAACTGATAATATTGAACTTATACTGATAGATGATTCATCTACTGACAATACACCAGAAATAATACGTGAATATGAGCAGAATTATCCTGATATGATTCTGGCAATATTCAACGAAGTCAATATCAAGCAGGGAACATGCCGCAATATTGCCCTTGATAACTACGTTTCTGGTGAATACTTCTGTTTCATAGACAGTGACGATGCTGTTCCACCATATTACCTTGAATATCTATATAATACTGCAAGACTTAACAACGCCGATGTTATACAACTTAAATCATCAAGTGATACTAACGATATAGCAGCCAGTCCATCTATGCTTACATATGATACTTTCATATGTGATACGACAGATAAAAGAAAGGATTTCCTTCTAAATCCTGCTATTATGACAGAAAGCTGTCTATGTAAGTTTATCAATAAGAACTATTATGACCATTATCACTTTCATTTCGCTGAGAGTGTCGCTTATGAAGAGCCTTTATTCACACATCCTATAAAGCATACAGCAAAAATAATATGCAGAATTAACGAACCTATATACTACTATCGTATCAACCCTAATGGAACCATGCAGCAATATATGCAAAGATATGATACTATCTGCCAGCATATGCTGGTACAGCTTGAAACATACAATTATGTCAAAGAGCATCTTGATATTGATACTTTTCTTTATGAAATGCAATTATACTTTGTACACACCTTTTTCTATGAAACAATTATTTTTCTTAATGCCCGTCAAATGCCACTTACTGCCGAACTTGTCAGATATATGTGTTCAATAACAAAACAGATTATACCAGATATAATGTCTAATCCTTACCTTGGAAAAAAAGGAACCTATGAACACAGAGAAGTTGCTGATTATATTGATTCATACAACCACAATGGAAATATCAGCGTACTGATAAACAAACTCAAAGAATTAAAATAATATACAGTATTTATACCTCAACAACTATTTTGTAAAACTATGACACTAATATTATAAAAAGCTACAACACACTGACTAATAACAGGAGATTATACATAACATGATACCTATATCCGATACAGAAGAATGCGTACAGGCATCTATAGATAATGATGCAGCATGGCATTCAAGCTATGATTCTGAACTTAACATACTCATCAGTTCCATCAACCAGTTACTAAACAATAATTCTGATGACAGTTTATATACACTATGCACATTTTTAACAGAACCAGATATCATAAAAACATTTAACGGAATACCTGAGATTGCTCACTGCCTGGTTGCTGTTAATATCACCGCCGAAGAATTCAATAATAACCTTAAAACAACTTTGTATCTAAAAAATATACACAATATAGAACAAGTTATTAAAAAAAACAACTACTATAAGTTTCTTATACTAAACATAGAATATGATGTTGATGCTGAGATAGCTTTAAAATGCATAGCTAAAGATATTAATGATGGAACACTGTCTTCTCTGGCACTAGAACAATTTATTAAAACAACATGCGTAGATGGCTGTGATAACGTTAGAAAAATTATATCCAACTATATAAGTACAATGAATGTTAACTCTGATACTATCAGCAAAACTAATACTACCATCATTAATAATAATGCCTCTAACCCTTATATCACCAAAAAGTGTCTTAATATGTCCAGCTATAATAAGAACAAAACACAACAGTCCCTTAAAAACGATAAAAAATTCTGTTTCATAATATGCTCTAATAACAAGCAATACGAAACTGAATGTATCAGATACATAAATACACTTAATATTCCTGCTGGTTATAGCATTGAAATAATTGTTGTACATAACGCCAGAAGCATGACATCAGGATATAATGCTGCCATGTTATCATCTGATGCAAAATATAAAATATATCTTCATCATGATACATTCATTATCAATAAAAATATATTATTTGACATACTGGAACAGTTTAAAGATTCCAGCGTAGGTATGATAGGAGTTGTAGGATCAACCAAACTTCCTAAAACATGCATCATGTGGTTTGGATGGCGTATAGGGCATCTTATATCTAACAGCATATACCGCACCACCGATTCTGTACTTGATGATATATCTGAGCCTACCCATGTTGAAGCCGTTGATGGATTCATAATAATAACACAATACGACATAACATGGCGTGAAGACGTATTTACAGGATGGGATTTCTATGACATTTCTCAAAGCTTTGAATTCAGAAAAGCCGGATTTAATGTCATAGTTCCTCCTGTAAAATCTGCATGGTGTTTTCATGATGACGGAATTATGAACCTTGATACATATTATCAAACAAGATTAATCTTTATGAAAGAATATGCTGATATGTTACATTAACGATTTCCCCATCTGACATCGTTAAGAAAAATACCTGCTGGTATTAGATTTATAAATATATTCTCATACAGTATAAGGATATCAGAATACCTGTACTGTATGAGAACAATCATACAGTATATGCACAATAACTAACTTAGCTTATATTACTTTTCTAATACAGCTTTCCATGTCGTAACAAAACATTCCATTGAATAATTCTGTTCATAGACCTTGTGTCCACTTTCATATATATCAGCAAGTAACTCTATATTATCTATGACATACTTTATTTTCTCTGCCAATGCCTGTGAATCTCCTGATGGAAATATATAAGCACTTTCATTATCCTTAAGATAATAAGACACTCCACATATATCAGAGCATATGCATATCTTTTTTTTCATAAGTCCCTCAACAGCTACCGCTGATGTTGGCTCATATATAGATGGCACAACGACTACACTTGAGTTATCATAGATTCTATATATATCATCCTGTGGCATACTGTCTAACAACTTAACATTATCGTATCTCACAGTAAGCCTTACTATAGAATCCAATATATTGGTATCCGCTCCTTTCATATCCCCTATAAATATGAACTCAGATTGTTTAATATATTCATCCGGTAGTTTTTTTATAGCATCAACCAGAACATTCTGTGCCTTAGTATATGATATTGACCCAATATCAACAAAACGGACTCTTCCACCATTATCTTTGGCATATGTATGATAAGCTTCAATGGCATCAACATATTGTCTCTGCCTTACACCAAAATTAACAATCTCCGATTCGACATGAAGATACTTATCAATCATATCCTTAACATATGGTCCTGCTGCATAATACTCTATATTATCACTAACAATAGGTGAGCCGTAAGCATCACAACAGCTTTGAAAAAATATCTCATCCTCATGCAGCCACCACTTTATATTTACATCTGTGTTCTGTACATAACTTACTACAGGCCATAACAAAAGCGTATTAACTATCCATATATTATAATCTGCTACAAGCCTGTCTATGAAGTCCGGTTCTATATCCTGATTATCATAAATCATTATTGGAATATCATTCTTTTCATAATCTTCTTTAAGTTCTCCATCCCTAAATGATACTACAAGCACCGAATATCCCATCTCTTTTAACACAACAGCCAGATTCCTTAGGACTATTGGTGCTCCAGTTCTGGATAATTCATGTGACAATAACAATATTTCATTATTATTTTTTTCTTTCACATTCATCATACCTCCTCTACTTTCCTAAACAGCATATACATTAATGAACTATATAGCTGAAGTATAACATATTTCATATCTTTATTTTAGTTATTTGTTCGTTTTACTCTTTATTCTTGAATAAAATCTGCAAATGAATTATCATTTAACTATACATAATATAAACAGCTGCTTTACATAACACTCACATTGAAACATTATTATATGGAGATTAGTATGAACACAAAGGAAATACTCATAAAACTTAAAGACGCCCTCATTAATAACGCCCTGGATGCAGGTGATGTTCCAGTCAACGATATAAAAGAAGCTCTTATTACAGAATATACAGTTGCCATAGGAAAAGATACTATTGAATATAACCGTCTTTTCAATTATTGTTCTCTTATTCCTGATACTGGACTTAATAAGAATGAAACTATAAGCTTTATAGACAGAATGATTAATTATTCTATAGAAATATCTAACCATACATCTGTAAATACCGCCGAGCTTCCTGATAACATTGACCCTTATGAACAATATCAGACATATCTTAAACTATCGGCGCATTATAAGACAGCCAACATTAACCAATATTATCTATGTCTGGAAAATGCTTACTTTCATTGCAAAGATGCTAAAACAAAACAGGAAATACATGATAAGATGACAACTATCAAAAACTCTTGCCATGTTACTGTTAAACCGGTCAGCATAGTAATCGTATCATATAATTGTATGTATCTTATGCAGAAATGTATAGAAAGTATACGCAATTACTGTTATAAGCCTTCTTATGAAATCATTGTTGTTGATAACGCTTCAACTGATGGTGTTACTGACTGGCTTGAACAACAACCTGATGTCATACTTATAAAAAGCAATACAAACCTTGGATTCCCTAAGGGATGTAATATCGGTATACTTAATTCAAAAAAGGAAAATGATATATTCCTGCTAAATAATGATACACGACTTACACCTAACTCATTGTTCTGGTTAAGAATGGGATTATATAAAGACGAGGAAACGGGCGCAACTGGTGCTATATGTAACTATGATGGCACACTTCAATACCGCGAATTATTCTTTACAGCTCTTGATGATTACATCAGATATGGTTATATGAATAATGTTCCTATGAAAAATGCCTACGAAGAATGTACTATTTTATGTGGATTTGCCATGATGTTAAAACGCCAGGCACTGGATAAAACTAATCTCTTAGATGAAAACCTCTCTCCTGGTTACTATGATGATGATGATATATCAATGCAGCTGCGAAAACTTGGATACAGATTATATGTATGCCACAACAGCTTTATATATCACGCAGGAAGTCAGAGCTTTGGTGTTCTTCCATCTGACAGCATATTAAACATATGCAGCCGTAACAGAAATTATATATGGAAAAAATGGGGATTTGACCCACTTAATAACAGTATTGGTAACATATTTAAGATGATATACGCAACAGCAGAACCACTTGCACTGCTTGAAATCAACGCACATAATGGTGCAAGCTATGCACATCTTAACTATATATGTCCTAAACTTAAATATGTAGGCTACGAAAGCAATCTGTCTTATATACCGCTTACTATCAAAGAGGCTCATATTACCTACACTGATTATGATAACATAGATTTTTGCCAATATAACAAAGAATTCAACTACATTATAATTAACAATGCAACTGAATATAGCGAAGCTGAACGTAACAGCTTATATGCAAGATTATGTGGCTGTTTAAAAGCTGACGGACAGCTTATATGGAACGACAATACACCTCATAATGACTAAGCAAATATTGATAAGTGGTAAAACATCAAAAGATGTTTTACCACCAACTAACTCAACACTTTATTATTCCTGCGATATTCTTGCATCAATAGCTTTCTTAAGCTTAGTCGAGCTTGTACTCTGTGTATAAGGGAAAAACACCAGTGTTGAACCATGCTTCTCAAGGAAATCCTTTCTTGCAAGCCAATATGGATTATGTTCATAATCACTTCCTGAAAACTGTACATCAAAATGATATACCTTATACATGTCTTCAGTATCTGCGAAGTTCGGCGGCAGCTTGACTGCTTCATCTACGTAACGGCATGACCTTACCATCTCTATACGCTCATCAAAAGGTACGAAAGGCTCTGCCTGTTTACCTATACGTACTCCCTCATCCGACACAACACCAACTATAAGATAATTGCACAATTCCTTAGCACGTCTGAACATATTCAGATGTCCTATATGGAATAAATCAAACACTCCCGCAATATAACCTATATTATATGGCTTATCGTTATGAGCTGTTTCTTTCTGTACATTCTCGCTGCCGTTATCATCAGCATTGCCATCATTGACTGGTAACTGTGATAACCTTTTCCTTACATTCTCTCTTCTCTTGTTAGGATAATCATTACCCGGGTCATATATATGATAATCCTCTATGCCCCAATCTGCTAACTGTCTTACTACACCATAATACTTCTTGATACATATGATAATATGTAATTCATCAGCAGGTATAGACTTTAATATATCTGGTGAGTTAATAGGCACTCCCTTTATCGTAGTTCCCCATCTGGCACTGTTATTATCTATAACAGAATATACCTCATAGCACCCATCAAATTCATCAAGAAAACGATTCGTGAATATACCTGAACCGAACAGAACAAGTTTCTTTACCTGATTGCCATTCTCATCATCAAGTCCCCTGAATATATCAATGAACATATTCTGATAAGTTCTGGCATCATAATTCAGTTTCTCTCTGTTAGTATATAATGTCCTTGCATTCACTCTTCTGTTACGATAATACGTCTCAAGCTCTGCCTGATTACGCAGTTTCTGAGTGAACTTAGAAGACATATGCGACCATATATCTTCACACTCAGTAAGTCCGAATCTATCCATAATCTCACTACGTGGTATAAGCTGTTCGAACTCTTTATCTGTTCCATCATATATTATAGACAACGAACGATGCAGAATCGACTTAGCAGGACAGTTTTCTATGTAGAATTCCTGATCATAATATATAAATCTGTCCCTTGGATTCTTCCTGCTTCCATCATAAAAACAATTCAGGGGAACCATATCTATATATCCTTTTTCAAGAATGATACCTAAATCCCTGCCATTAGCACTGTTCTTATCTTTCTCTGATATGATGTCTGTATGCTTAGAGGAAGATAATATAACCTCATACATTTCCTCTATAGCCTTATAGAATTCTTCCTTATCCTTTTTAGCCAGTTCCTTAAGAGCTATCATAGCAACCGGTGCATCAACATATGGCATAATAAACTTATCATCTTCTATATAAGAATCAACAACCTGTATTCCCCTGCTTCTTAGTTCTTCATGGTTATGCTGCATCTGCTTAAGCTTAACTATCCCCTCTTCATATATAGCCTTTTTATACACAGTACTCAACTTTTTTTTGTTACCGGACGATATTTTCTCATCATCATAAATATTATCTGTCAGCTTTCCACTACCACCACAACAACATATACCAGTAACCAGTGCATTTTCTCTTCCTCTGTCCATAGACAATGTAACATGCTGAGTATCATCATAAGTACCATCCATACTGCACTCTATAATATATGCATCAGCCATGGCATGAAACATCCCATTCTTAACAAGGTCTGTATACAGATATTCCTCATTAATAAATACACACTCCGGGTGCTCATATACTGGAAAATATCTTATAGCCAGCTCCTCCTGTGGATTATACCCCTCTGCATAAACAAGCTGTACTTCTCTAAGATTCGGCATAACTGCATAAAACTTATGATTCACAAGTCCACTTTCATCCAACATGTTTCTTAGCTCTGCACCAGAATAACACCTTCCTGCTATTTCCTTTTTATCAGCCTGTTTCATACCTCTATAATTCTCTATTCCATCAAAGCTATGATTGGTATACGGATCTCTCTCTCCACAAAAATATTTAATAGCCAGTCGGTTCTCGCAGCCAATCAGCAACCTTCCTGATGACTTAAGCAATGCCTTTAATGTACTTAATAGTTTGTGTGGATTATCACATTTCTCCAGCACATCCATACCAACTATATAGTCATATCTTGTTCCACTCCAATTATTACATGACATATCAGCACAATTCTGTATATCAGAGGCTGCTACCACATCAACACACCTTCCAAAAGTCATCAGTAGTTCCTGTATAGCACTATTTTTTTCGCCATCATATATATATAATATATCTGTGTCTTTCTTAAAGCCGTACCATAACAACGCTGCCTTTGGAAACTCAGATATGATTGCTTTTACTGATATGTCTTTTGATGTATTATTCTTAGACAATGTACTATTAGATATATTACTCATTATATTTTCTCCAATCTATTCCACTGTTATATATGGCAGTTCTTCTACCTTAAATTTTTTCTTAATAACCCATACCGTCATCATTCTCTCTGCAAAAAAGCCAATAACCCTCTTACTATAAGCATTATACCCAGACACATCTATATTGCACGCTGCAGGTATGATAAAAGAAAACAACCATTGACAGTACTCATCAAACACACTCCATGTAGTGGCAAACATATTGCAGGGATAAAAATAATGTAGTCCCATAACATAATCAAACACATTCACATCCTCCGGATGTACCTTTATAAGAGCCTCCCTGACCTTATTATATCCACAATCATAAGCCTCTGGCTGTATAGAGTTCTTTATCTGTTCCTTCAATGTACTATTGAAAGTAATATGCTCGCATAATAATATATCAGCATTTTTAAGTTTCTCTACCACGTTTTCATTGTCCAGTATATTCTCAACATATTTCTGATTATTGTTAAGCATATATCTTCTATAGTGGCTTATCCCTACATACTCCGTTCTTGTATTCTTCCATATCCAGTATATGGCTGTACACTCATTAATCTTGTTATTAAGATACGCTATATTATCACCTGTACTATCGTTGATATACTCTGGATTATTATAATTGTCACCTACGCATATAGGTATATATATATCATCCTTTTTAACATTATAAGGTTTATGCATAACAACATACATATAAGAACTGCTGCACACCCTTAATTCTCCTGGCTCAAGAACCCACATAATAACAGAAAGCCTCTTATAATATGTACACTTCATGCCTAGCGACTCAAACAAATTCTTAAAGCCAAGACAGCTATCACCCTTATAGTTAAAATATGGAGTTGAAAGTATAATATAACGTGCTTTATTGATAAGCTCCATATGTGAAAATACACTCATCATACTATCACTATCGAGTAATATAATGTCATATTTCTTCGTACAGCCAACTATGTCTGTATACACGTTATCATATCCATATACATCTGATTCTACATACCAGGACTTATCCTGACAAACTGCCAGCTTATCTTTACTAACAAGCCTGTCAAGATATGATATCTTATTCTTCCAATAGTTTGCAGGATGATAGTTAACAATCCCCTGACTGGTACAATCCAAAACTTCTTTAGCCGCATGCATCTGAATAAATTCATCATAAAAATACATAGCAGTCGCATTATACGTATATGGTGAATCCAACAGTTCTGCCCAAGATATAATTCTTTCTTCACTTATGCCGTACTTAAATATAAGTAATGTCTTTATATCTTCAAATGCACCATCTCTCATAACAGCCACATAATCATAATCTATAAGATTACTAAGACTGCATGTATCTGTACAAGATAAATCTGTCTCATATATAACCGGTATATTTCTCTCCCTGAATCCAATTATATCCTCACAGTCATCAGCCATATCTTTACAGACTATAACTGCTGCTATGTTACTCCATACTATATTAGACTTTATCTTGCTTAATACACTTCCTATACCATATATGACGATTCTGCTCATCGTGTCTTATCCTCCATGATGCTGATTACTTTCCTACTATTAATTCAAAATATCACATAACAATATGATATCAATCCATCCGGCTACCGCTCTATTTCCATTACATACAGCTAACAAATATATTTATATTCCATCTAACTAACAATAAAGCCTTTAGAGCTATTATACTCTAAAGGCTTTATTGTTAGCAAATGCATTTTGTTTATATGTGTTATTATGTAAACTATTGCAAGCATATTATTAAATCATTTTTAACCGAAACAATAATAATGCTACAATATCTTTTAAAGCACCTAGATTTGAGCGTTTATCATTAATCAAATACCATACCTAATTTGAATGATTCTATTGCAAGTTCTATAACTTGAGGATTACATTCCCGATATTTAAAATAATATAATAATAAATCGCTATATTCCTTTAGTTGACCATAATATTTTTTATCAATATATTTCTTACTATCTCCTGCCATGCACTCATTAATCATAAGATATGCTGCAAATCTTTCATTAACAAAAATATCCTTTTCAACATCTGAATATTTTATAAACTGCAATGGTTTTCTTCTTACAATCCAAGCAACAGTATATGCAACCATCTTAGTTGGTCTGGCTAAATCAACATCATGAAACTGCTTGAGTCTGTCTATATCTGCATAATAATCCAGTATAACATTCAACATGATTCTTTCGTTGCATTCTACATTATCAGAATATCCTGCTTCTTCAATAAATTCATTTGCAGTCTTAATCAATTCATTAAGTCTTGTTTCAAATTTCTTCTTCTTTTCAGGAGTATCTATATATTTATTATAATTATATTCATTACTTTCCATATGATGTTAACTCTCCTAATAATCTTAAATCATCAGTATTCTGATTGTTCGTCATAATTATATATGCAACATCTTTTTTCATATTTTCCCTTGCATGCGAAAAATACTCAACCTGTCTTTCATCACTTAGTGCTAACGATGTATTAGACAAAACATCTATTGTGTGTTCACCAACTGCAACTTCATTAATCAACTGAGCAACCCTTTTACTTATAACTGCATCCTTAAGCTTATCCATTATTGCATTCCTTTCCTTAACATACTATCGCACACATAATCTTTAGCATCAATCTTATCTGGTAATTCTGCATATTCATCAGTACTTTCTTTTTCAATAATATGCTCGCTTTTCATTGAAATATTCGTCCAATCTATATACTCGTCATCATCATAGTATCTGCCACAGTCTTCCCAGCCATCTCTAAGTTGTTCGCATGTAGATATAAGTTCATCAACTGAATCCAATAACTGTGCCAATGTACCTGTATACCTTATAAGAAATTTATTATCTTCTCTGTATGGATACTTAACTCTATGATCAAATTCGCCATACACCTCTTCTGCTAATGTTCTTACCTGAATCTCACAATATACTCCATTAAATCTTACTATATAATGCTGTGATCTATATCCTCTATTACTATGTTCTTTATATATCTTATCTTTATATATATCACGGTCACCATATCTTGTATATGCTATTGGTCTTTCCGCCATACATATATCATCTGACTTACCAGATTGAAACAGCTTACTAAGGAAATCATAAATCTGTTCCCACTCTTCTTTCTTAAATATAAGTAATCTGATTCCTATAGTGTCTCTGATAATCTGCATATAATTATCTTTTGAAATACCTTCATATTTATGACTATGCTCTTTTCCTCTTTTACGAATTATCTTTTCAATAAGATGTTCTGCATCCTTAACTCTGCCTCGTATGGAATGATATGGCAATGAAGATTCTGAACCAAATTCACTTTTTATATTATCAACAATATATGTTTCTAATTTCACACACACTTCATTTAATTCCTGCTTGTGAACTGTATAATCCTCATATATTTCTTCCAATACATCCCAGTTTAAGTCAGACTTTTCAAAAGTTTCCTTTAAATTATACTTTTCTAAATAGTCATCTTTATCTAACATACACGCCTTCCATTTATGTATCTTTGGCAAACCACCTCTTTTCTCCAACTGAACTATATGATTTGCTTTCAATTAATGTTCAATGAGTATATTTTATACTCTATAACTAGATATTTCAAGTGTATTATAATATTTGATTTTTCTATGAACAAATCTATATGAATATTCCATCTAACAAAGATACAACGGAACAAATGGTTCATCCTGCTTGTTAAGTCGCAGTCCCTCATCAGACACAATACCAACATTTAAACATATTAAGATGTCCTATATGAAATAAGTCAAAACTCCTGCTATATATCCTACATCATATTGTTTATCATCTACATCTATATCATCATTCTCGCCTGTATCCTACTGTTATTACCAACCGTAAGTCTGTATGAGACTTTCTCTTCTGTCTTCTCTTAAGGATAATCATTGCCAAACTGGAAAATAACTATCCTGTAAATCTTCCAGAGCCAAATAATATAAGCTTCTTTTCATAATACGGCTTTAATTCTTTCTGATTTCTCGATTTAAAGTTGTACCACACTAATGTACCATTGGAAAATTCTGTATCTAATTCATCGCATCTTACCGCTACAATAATATTTTCTGTCATATCATTCCATCTTTTTTAAATATGTACCAACCTGCACATATTCCTCCACGTTACATACTTTACCAATCCATTCATTATTTATGTATATTTCGCGTGCCGCTTCTACATTACCTTTTTCCATCTGTCTAACAATATTTTTATATATTAGATTTTTAACTTCATCATATCTATGTTCTACCATTAGTTCAATGTCATAATATGGAAGTTCGCATACACAACTCCATATATTTTTTACTCTTTTCACATCATCTTTACGAAGTCTGTTATTTATACATAAGTCAGCAATAACATTCATACTACCTAATACCCATGGCAAACTTGTAGCTTTTTTCATGACACTTTCTCTATATAGTCCAAATTCATCTGGCAGCCATATATTAGCTTCATACCATCTTTGAACCCATATTTTTATTAATTTGTCACTCCATTTCGAATTTCCTTTTGATGAATTATAAAAATATTTAACACTATCTTTATCTAAAGAATATACCTGGTTTTCTTTATCCATAAGAATATACATTGCTAACGCATATTGTGTAAATGCATAATCCCTATTCCATCTTATACATAATTTAAATTTATCCCAATTTATTTTACGTATTATATCCATATTATATATACAAACATCTAGCGATGTAACTAAATAGCCCCAATCATTATAGAATTCTACCGGATTAACATATACATCATCATATCGTTTTTTATTAATCCCATAATCAAATGCCCCAATAAATATCACAGAGTACTTTTTTTCCATAATTTTCAATACTTTTCTATACAGATCATAAGATATACATGTACGGTCTTTAACTGGCCATATATATTGATAATCATACTCAAATTTATATTGAGATATAACATACATCAATTTTTCATCATATGTAATGTCACTATAAAGATAAATATAATGCACATTATCAAATCCATAATTTATGTACCTATCTACTAACTCTTTAGTCTGTTCATTTGTGCTTGAATCAAAGAAATAGACATCTATTCCCATATTTTTATATTTATAGATATTGCTTTCCCAAACGTCATATACAACGTCTGGATTATTGTATGTTAGCACACACCATGCAATAGATTTTCTTATCATTTTAAATAACCTCTGATTTTACCCCTCTTTTAAATAATCTTCGAATCATTAAATATACACTTTTGACACGATTACGCAAAATTTTAATATATTACAAATATCTCTCATTAATCCTTAATCCTAAATTATTCACGGCAATGCCGTGAAAGTGGCTGAAAGCCACATAGT